>JGI1221J13441_10000073_pt1 | contig 52475 bp, 50 predicted proteins | sample LakVidmifraction_4_FD_13441 | JGI IMG/M metagenome (IMG submission 13441) | reverse complement strand
CGGCGGCAGCGTGGCCGGCAGCCTGTGGACCTCGCTGTGGTGCTTCGCCGTCTTCACGGTGCTGTGGCTGGCCACGATCTGGGTATTCCTGATCCCGCCGCTGGCCTTCGTCATTCACTCGCTGCTGTGGGGCTGGCTGACCTATCGCGTGATGGCCTATGACACCCTGGCCGACTACGCCAGCACCGAAGAACGGCGTGCCGTCCTGCACCTGCATCGCTGGCCGCTGCTGGCCGTGGGCACCATCGCCGGTGCGCTCGGTGCGGCACCGACGCTGCTGTGGCTGGGCGGGGTGCTGTCGGTGATCCTGCTGCCGGCGCTGGCGGCGGTGGCGATCTGGCTGTATGTAGTCGTATTCGTCTTCACCGGCTTGTGGTTCCAGTTCTATTGCCTGGAAGCGCTGCTGCGCCATCGCAGCGGCCAGGCACCGGATGGGCCGCCGGACGCGGGCGTCATCGACGTGACGCCACGTTGACGCCGGTTTGATGGTTTCTACCCGAGACGAACCCGGGGCAGGGCAATCCGTCCCCGGCCCGAATCGGGCATAATCGCCGCAGTGTTTCATCAACCTATCGGGCAGACAGACTCATGGCATTCGGACTCATCATCATCGGCGACGAGATCCTCTCGGGCCGCCGCATCGACAAGCATTTCCCCAAGGTCTTGGAGCTGCTCAGCCAGCGCGGACTGCAACTGTCCTGGGCCGAGTACGTCGGCGACGACCCCGAGCGCATCACCGCCACCCTCAAGCGCACTCTTGCCACTGGCGACGTGGTGTTCTGCACCGGCGGCATCGGCGCCACCCCTGACGACCACACCCGCCAGTGCGCAGCAGCTGCACTGGGCGTGCCGGTGGTGCTGCATCCCGAGGCCAAGGAAAAGATCCAGGAACGCATCGCCGACATGGCCCGCGAAGCCGGGACCACGCCCGACTTCAACGCAGCGGACAATCTGCACCGCCTCAAGATGGGCGAATTCCCGCAGGGCGCCTCCATCATCCCCAACCCCTACAACAAGATCCCCGGTTTCTGGCTCAGGAACACCAGCGGCACCGGTGCGCATTACTTTGCGCCGGGCTTCCCGGTGATGGCCTGGCCGATGTTCGAGTGGGTGCTGGAGACCCATTACGCCGACCAGTTCCACCGCCAGGCCTGGGCCGAGCGCTCCATGCTGGTGTTCGAAGCGATGGAATCGACCCTGACCCCGCTGATGGAAGCCATCGAGGCGCAATTCCCGCTGGTGAAGGTGTTCAGCCTGCCGCACGTGGGCGACGACAAGACCCGCCGCCACATCGACCTGGGCGTCAAGGGTGACCCGGCCCAGGTGGAACCGGCTTTCGAGAAGATGCAGGAAGGTCTGCGCGCGCTGCACGCCGAGTATCAGATCAGCAACTGAGGCTGGCGCTGGCGTTGGCGCAGGTCAAAAAAAATGCCCCGGCAAGACCGGGGCATTCGTTTCTGCGGGAGAACCCGGAGATTACTTCTTGGCAGCGCGAGTCACCTTGGCACCAGCCTGGGACATCTGGTCCACGGCGTTGGTCACGTTGGCTTCCAGGACTTCAGCGGCTTGCTTGGCGTTCTTGGTGAACTGCTCGTAGCCCGCGCTCATGTTGCCGATGGCCGACTTGAACATCGAAATGGCCTGCTCGGAACCGGCGGGGGCGTTCTTGGCCACTTCGTCGATCATCGCCACGACCTTGCGGTTGACTTCGGCGATCTGGGCTTCGGCAGCCTTGGTCAGTTCAGCCTGGGTGCTGGAGAAGATGCCGCTCAGGTGACGGCTGTAGGCCACCGACTTTTCCAGCGTCGGCTGGGCGTGCGAGCTGGTCAGGGTGAAGAATTCCTGCGGGTCCTTGGCCGAGAACAGCTTTTGCGCAGCAGCCTGGGTTTCTTCGAGCGAGGACTTGGCAGCCTTCAGGTTCAGGTCCACCAGTTTTTCCACGCCTTCAAAGGTCTTGCTGGCCAGCTGGTTGAACAGGGCGATTTGCGCTTCAGCGTTGGCTTTGGCAGCGGCGGAAAATTGCTCGGTGTAGGTCGTCATGTTGAAACATCCTTCTCGTTGATGGGTTGATGAACAAGGCAGCGACAGTGATTGCTTACGGACCGATCAGTGTTGACAGGTGGATCCCCGATGTAATTTCTTCTTTGAATATGATGCGATGCACAAGGCGGATTCTAGTTCAATCGTGCATAAAGTCAAACGTTTCAATGCACGGGAATCATAAAAAGCGCTTCAAAATTGATCCAAGTCTAATCAAGGACTTAGCGCTGTTTTAGGAATTTTCTGAAAAGAGATGCCATTCCGGATGAGCTTTTGCGTCGCAGTATCAAAAGCGGTTATCGTTGCGGGGTGCGCAATCGTTTGCGCTGCGCAGCAAAGCGTTTTGTTGCAATGCGGCAATCACATCAACGTAACGGAAAATCAATGTGAAAGCGTACTACAGTGATCACTTCGTTTTACCCCTGCCACCGGGCCACCGCTTCCCGATGGTGAAGTACCGGATGATCCGGGAGGGGGCTGCGGCTGCCGTGCCGGATCTGGACTTTCACGAGGCTCAGCCCGCCAGCGACGGCGAACTGGCGCTGGCCCACCATCCGGACTATATCGCCCGCGCCAGTGCCGGCCAGCTGACTGCCGCCGAACAGCGCGAGATCGGCTTCCCTTGGTCGCCGCAGATGGTCGAACGCTCGCGCCGCTCTTCAGGAGCCACCATTGCCGCCTGCCGCGCCGCCTTCAGCGAGGGAATCGCGGTCAACCTGGCCGGCGGTACGCATCACGCCTACGCCGATCATGGTGCAGGTTTTTGCGTCTTCAACGACGCCGCCATCGCGGCCCGGCTGATGCAGGCGGAACGCCGTGCGGCGCGGGTGGCCATCGTCGATCTGGATGTGCATCAGGGCAACGGCACCGCGTCGATCCTGGCGCGTGATGATTCGGTGTTCACCTTGTCGCTGCACGGAGAGAACAATTATCCTTTCGAGAAAGAGCAGAGCGACCTCGACGTGGCCTTGCCAGATGGCGTGGGGGATGCCGATTACCTGCAAGCCCTGCGCGACGCCCTGCACACCCTGCAGCAGCGTTTCGCCCCGCAGTTGCTGATCTACCTGGCCGGGGCCGACCCGCATGAGGGCGACCGCCTGGGCAAGATGAAGCTGACCCTGGGCGGACTGGCGGCCCGCGACGAGACGGTCTTCGGCTATGCCCGCGAGCATAAAATCCCGGTTGCGGTTACGATGGCGGGCGGTTACGGACGAGATATCGAACAGACCGTCGCCGTACACATACAAACGATAAGACTCGCCAGCCTCCACGCTGCCCGCTGGAGCGCACGTTGAGATGACCCGGGCAGCACCCCCCGTGCGCCCGCTGATGGAAAAGAAATGATGCAATCCGCCGCCGGTGCCCGCCGGCCTCGCCAGCTCCTGATGAGCCTGGTGCCTTTGTTGTTCGTGCTGATCTGGAGTACCGGCTTCATCGTGGCCAAGTTCGGCCTGCCGTATGCGCCGCCGTTGACGTTCCTGCTGCTGCGCTTCACCGGCGTGCTGGTGGTCCTGTTGCCGCTGGTGCTGTTGTTCCGCGCCCCGTGGCCGCACGGCCGCATCCGCCATGTGGCGGTGGCCGGTGTGCTGCTGCAGGCGGGTTACCTGGCCGGGGTCTGGTGCGCCATCAAGATCGGCATGCCGGCCGGCTTGTCGGCCCTGATCGTCGGGCTGCAACCCATCCTCACTGCCTTCGCCGCCCTCTTGCTGGGCGAGTCGGTGAAGGGCCGGCAGTGGATTGGCCTGGCGCTGGGCCTGTGCGGGGTAGGGCTGGTGGTGGCCAACAAGATTTCATTGATTGGCCTGTCTACTGCCAGCATCGCGCTGTGCGTCTTTGCCTTGCTGTGCATCACGGCCGGTACGCTGTACCAGAAGCGCTATTGCGCTCACTTCGATTTGCGCACCGGCACGGCGATCCAGTTCATGGCTTCCATCGTCGTCGTCTTGCCCTTTGCCGTGGCCGTCGAAGGACTGGACTGGCATTTCAGCAACGTGCACTGGACCCCGCAATTCATCGGCGCACTGTTGTGGTCGGTGCTGGCGCTGTCGATCGGCGCGATCTTCCTGCTGTTTGCGCTGATCCGCCGCAGTGCCGCCACCAGCGTCACCAGTCTGCTGTACCTGACGCCGCCGACCACGGCCGTCATGGCCTGGCTGATGTTTGGTGAAGCGTTCAGCCTCATCGGTGCGCTGGGCATGCTGGTGGGTGTGATCGGCGTGGCCTTCGTGGTGCGCAAGTAATCCAACCGGTGCCTTGCCTTCTTCAGCCGGGCGCCATCGCGCCCGGCATCAGCGTCACCAGCTTCAGGTCGGGGCGGTTGGCCACGCGGAAATTGACCTGACGGTACAGCAGTTCCCCCAGCTGCGGATGCTGGAAGCGGCGCTCGCCACCTTCACGTTCGATCACATCCTGCAGGTGCCAGGCCCGCTGGAAGAGCGGGCTGGCGGCCGACAATTCCTCCACCAGTCCCAGCAGTTCCGGATCATCCAGCAGGCTGGCGCTATCGGCGCGGAATTCGGCCACCAGCCGCCGCGCCCGTTGTTCCCATTCCACCGTCAATGATTGCGCGGCCGCGCTGCTGAACATGAAGCGCAGCAGGTTGGGCGGTTTTTCCTTGCCATCCAGCCACCCTGCAAAGAGCTTGCGCGCGGCCGGATTCCAAGCCACGGCATTCCAATAGCGATCCAGCAAATAGGCCGGGGCACGGAACTGGCTGACCACTTCCAGGATTTCCGGCGCCACCACGGTGGCGGCCTGCTGCTCCGGCAACACCGGATCTTTCTTTCCCGCCAATTCAAACAGGTAGGCTCGTTTGGCACGCGGCAGGTGCAGCGCATCGGCGATGCGCGCCAGCGCCTGGGGCGAGACCGAATCCGTGCGCCCCTGTTCGATCCAGGTGTACCAGGTCACGCTGATGCCACACAGTTGCGCCACTTCCTCACGCCGCAGGCCGGGGGTGCGGCGCCGTCCATGGGCCAGATGCGGCAGGCCGGCCTGGGCTGGTGCGGTCTGTTCGCGCTGGGATTTGAGGAAGTCGCCAAGGGCGCGGCGGGCGAGGTCGGGTTCCATGAAGACGGGCAGGGTGGTGGTCGGGATAATAGTATAAATGCTTCACTTGTAACAGGATAAGAATTCGCTAGACTGGCGTTTCCTTCACAGCACTGCTGTCTTTTCCTTCATATCGCCCCGGAGCCCCGCCATGCGCAGCCATCAGCAAGTCGTCACCGAACAGTTCGGCAGTACCGCCGCCGCCTACCTCACCAGCAGCGTCCACGCCCAAGGGGCCGACCTGCAGGAGCTGGCGCAGATCGCTGCCTCCATCCCTGGCGCACGCGTGCTGGACCTGGGCTGCGGCGGCGGCCACGCCAGTTTTGCCGTGGCACCGGTGGTGGAGAAGGTGATTGCCTATGACTTGTCTGAAGAGATGCTGAAGGTGGTGGCGACTGCCGCCGCCGGACGCGGTCTCGGCAACCTTGCCGTGCGCCAGGGCAGTGCCGACCGGCTGGATTTTCCTGATGCCAGTTTTGACCTGGTCTGCACGCGCTTTTCGGCCCACCATTGGCGTCAGTTGCCGCAGGCCCTGAATGAAGCGTTTCGCGTGCTCAAGCCGGGCGGACGCTTCATCGTCATCGACACGGCCGCGCCGGCGGATGTCCTGGCGGATACCTATGTGCAGGCCATCGAATTGTTGCGCGATACTTCACATGTACGCAATGTCAGCCTGAACTCCTGGCGCAAGCTGCTGCGCGGCGCCGGCTTTGCCATCGCCAGCGACAAGACCTGGAAGCTGCGCCTGGAATTCGATTCCTGGGTGGCCCGCATGCGCACGCCGCAAGACAACATCACCGCCATTCGCGCCCTGTGGCAGGCTGCGCCCGGCGAGGTGAAGGAGTATTTCGCCCTCGACGCGGCCTGTTCCTTCTCCATCGACGTAGCCATGCTGGATGCGCGCAAGCCTTGACCGGACCAGGCCGGCGCGTTCAATCCCGGCCAGTGAAAACGCCCCGTCCCCGCCCTTCAAGGCAGGAGACGGGGCGTCAACGATATGTGACACTGCCTCGTTATCAATTCACTTTGGATTATGGTAAAGCGAACATCTGGGGTCAGTATTGCCGTCTGTTATCGTGATTGTGACCGAAAGCTGACAGCTAGACTGGTAATATGCCGTCTCGTTGGCCTGGGTTTTGCTTGAGAAAATTCGAAAAACATCGAGCAGCCACCCGGCAAATTTGCAGTAAATCCCGAAAAAGTGTGGGGCACCGGATCGGGCGCGGAGATAGAAACGCGTTTAAAAAAATGCGCTAACGTCTTAATTCTCTTGCGAAAAATCTGCATTTTGCTACACTGCCAACGTTTCTCTTGTGTACTTTCAGGGTAAATTGGGGGGAGTTCCACCTATGATCAAATCAGCGCTGGCCATTTTCACATCACTTCTGTTCATCCACGCTGGTTTGGCTCCTGCCGCTGCCCAGACGGTCAACAATGCCGCCAAGAAAGCGCCGGCCAAGAAAGTCGTGGCCAAACGCCCGGCCCAGGCCGTCAGCAAGACGGTGGCCAAAGGCTCCCTGAACAACCGCGAAAAACTGGTCCGCAAGGTCAGCGTGGTCAAGGGCAAGCGTCACATCAGCTACCAGCGCGTCTCGGCCGCGCCGTCCATTCCGGTGGTGCCGCCGGTGATGACCGCCGGTGATCTGGCCGGCCTCAATCTCACCCCTGATCCGGTCGGACTGCGCTCCAACGTGGCGCTGGTGATCGACCAGGCCAGCTCGCAAGTCCTGTTCGAGAAGAATTCTTCAGTTGCGCTCCCCATTGCCTCGGTCACCAAGCTGATGACCGCGCTGGTGGTGGTCGAAGCGCGCCTGAACATGGAAGAAACCCTGACCGTCACCGATGACGACGTCGACCGCGAAAAGCACAGCAGCTCGCGCCTGCGCGTGGGCGCGACCCTGAGCCGCGATGACATGCTGCACATCGCCCTGATGAGCTCCGAAAACCGTGCTGCCTCCGCGCTGGGCCGCAACTATCCGGGCGGCCTGCCGGCGTTCGTGGCGGCCATGAACGCCAAGGCCCGCTCGCTGGGCATGACCGATACCCGCTATGTCGATTCGACCGGCCTGTCCAGCCAGAACGTGGCCAGCGCCCGCGACCTGGCCAAGCTGGTGGTGGCGGCCTACAACTATCCGATCATCCGCCAGTACTCCACCGATCCCAAGTACATGGTCGAGCCCAGCGGCCACGCCATGCAGTACAACAGTTCCAATCGCCTGACCTCCAACAAGGAGTGGGATATCGGCCTGCAGAAGACCGGTTTCATCAACGAAGCCGGCCACTGCCTGGTGATGTATACCCGCATCGAAGGCCGTCCCATCGTGATGGTGTTCCTCGATTCCAAGGGCCGCCTGTCCCACGTGGGCGATGCCGCGCGCATGCGCAAGTGGCTGGTGGACGATCAGCCCAACCTGACCCGCGTGAAGATGGTGCGGGCGGACGAGGGTTGATTCTTTCTTCATCTGCTTCACCGGCTGCAAATGAAAAGCGAACCTGATGGTTCGCTTTTTTAATGCCCGTCGCTTGCCATGCAAGCTTTGTGATCACGCCCGAGTGCCCGAAACGCTTGTGTTAATTCAATATTTCAACAATAATTGAAATATTGAATTAACAGGAGAAGCGTATGGAAACCGGCCCCGTCATTGCGGCCCTGGCGGCCCTGGCCCAGGAATCTCGACTGGCCATCTTCCGTCATCTGGTGCAAGTCGGGCCCGCGGGCAGCGCCGCCAGCAAGATCGGTGAAGCCTTGGCCATCGCACCGTCCTCGCTTTCCTTCCATATGAAGGAACTGTCGCACGCCGGACTGGTGACTTCCCGCCAGGAGGGGCGCTTCGTCATCTACGCGGCCGATTATTCCCGCATGAATGAAGTCTTGCGCTTCCTGACCGACAACTGCTGCGGCGGCAATCCCTGTACGCCCGTTGCCGCCTGCTGCGAACCCTCCAGCGGCGTCGCTGGAGAGGCGGCCAAACCGTGTTGAGCCAGGAGAGAACGTGCTCATCGCTTTATTCATCTTCCTGCTGACCCTGACGCTGGTGATCTGGCAGCCCAAGGGACTGGGCATCGGCTGGAGCGCCTGCGGTGGTGCCGCCCTGGCGCTGGCCTGCGGCGTGATCCACCTCGCTGACATCCCGGTGGTCTGGCATATCGTCTGGAACGCTACCGGCACCTTTGTTGCCATCATCATCAGCAGCCTGCTGCTGGACAAGGCCGGCTTTTTCGAATGGGCCGCCTTGCACGTGGCCCGCTGGGGCGGCGGACGTGGCCGCATGCTGTTCGTGCTGCTGATCCTGCTGGGGGCGGCGGTCTCGGCCTTGTTCGCCAACGACGGCGCCGCGCTGATCCTCACGCCCATCGTCATCTCGATGCTGCTGGCACTGCGCTTCTCGCCGGCGGCGACACTGGCCTTCGTCATGGCGGCGGGATTCATCGCCGATACCGCCAGCTTGCCGCTGGTGGTATCGAACCTGGTCAATATCGTTTCGGCGGATTTCTTCAGCATCGGCTTTGCGCAATACGCTTCGGTCATGGTGCCGGTCAACCTGGTCTCGGTGGCGGCAACTCTTCTGGTGCTGCTGATCCATTTCCGCCGCGACCTGCCGGCCCGCTACGACCTGGCGCAGCTGCGCACGCCCGCCTCCGCGATCCGCGATCGCGCCACGTTCATTGCCGGCGGCTGGGTGCTGGCGCTGCTGCTGGCCGGCTTCTTCTGGCTGGAAGGAAAAGGCTTGCCGATCAGTGTGGTGGCGGCTGTCGGGGCATTGATCCTGTTGCTCGTGGCCGGCAGAGGGCGCGTCATTTCCACCCGTGCGGTCATCAAGGGGGCACCGTGGCAGGTGGTGTTCTTCTCGTTGGGCATGTATCTGGTGGTCTATGGCCTGCGCAATGCCGGGCTCACCAACGCCCTCACCGGTGTACTGAATGAATTCGCTACGCACGGCGTCTGGGGTGCCGCCCTCGGCACGGGTGTGCTGACGGCATTGCTGTCCTCGATCATGAACAACATGCCTACGGTGCTGGTCGGTGCGTTATCCATCGACGCCACGTCGGCGCAAGGTGTGGTCAAGGAAGCGATGGTCTACGCCAACATCATCGGCTGCGACCTCGGTCCCAAGATCACGCCCATCGGCAGCCTGGCGACCTTGCTCTGGCTGCATGTGCTGGACAGCAAGAACATTCATATCTCCTGGGGTGCCTACTTCCGCACGGGCGCCTTGCTGACGCTGCCGGTGCTGCTGGTCACCTTGTCGGCACTGGCGCTCAGGCTGGGTGCCGGGGCCTGATCATCCAGGGATGCAATCCACTTCAACACAGAGATTCACCATGACCACCATCTACCACAATCCCGCCTGCGGAACCTCCCGCAATACCTTGGCCATGATCCGCAACAGCGGTGAAGAACCGACCATCATCGAGTACCTGCAGCACCCGCCCAGCCGCGAACAATTGGAGACGATGATCCGCGAGGCTGGTCTTGCGGTGCGCGAAGCCATCCGCCAGAAGGGGACGCCTTATGCCGAACTGGGCCTGGACCATCCGGCCTTGACGGACGCGCAGTTGCTGGATGCGATGCTGGCCCATCCGATCCTGATCAACCGGCCCTTCGTGGTGACTTCGAAGGGGACGCGCCTGTGCCGTCCTTCCGAACTGGTGCTGGACATCCTGCCGCATCCGCAGCAAGGTCCGTTCACGAAGGAAGATGGGGAAGTGGTGGTGAATGCGGACGGCCAGCGCGTTGCTGCCCGGTGAGTCTGCAGAGGGTCGTGCTCAGCCGCGATCCTTGCGATACCCCAGCGCCGATGAAATCTGGCTGGCCGTGCTGACCAGATCATCCACCCATTCATCCTGCAGGCGGTCGGCCGGGGCCGAGATCGACAGGCCCGCCACCAGCTTGCCGCTGTCGTCGCAGATGCCGGCGGCCATGCAGCGCACACCCAGTTCCAGTTCCTCGTTGTCGCGCGCATAACCGAGGGCGCGCACCATGGACAGTTCGCGCTCCAGCTTGGTCAGGTCGGTAATGGAATTCTTGTTGTGGCCAGCCAGCCCGGTGCGGGTGGCATAGGCGCGCACGTTCTTGGGATCGTCCACCGACAGGAACAGCTTGCCGGTCGAGGTCAAGTGCAGCGGGGCGCGGCCGCCGATGGCGCGCACCACCTGCATGCCGGAACGTTCAGAAAAGGAGCGGTCGATATAAACGATTTCATCGGCCTGCCGCACCGACAGGTTGATCGTCTGGTGCGTCTTGCGATGCAGCGCCCGCATGAAGTCCAGCGCTGCTTCCCGCACCGACAGCCGGCTCTTGACGATGTTGCCCAGCTCCAGCAGGCGCATGCCCAGGCGATAGGTGCCCGGCTCCACGCGGTCGACGAAGCGCTTGACCACCAGGTCATTGAGGATGCGGTGCGCCGTCGACGGATGCAGGTCGGTCGCCGCCGACAATTCCTTCAGGCTCACCGGGTCGGGATACTCCGCCAGCGCGTCGAGCAGCGACACCATGCGCTCGATGACCTGGATTGAAATCTGTTCTGTCTCGCCTGCAGCTTCTTTTTTCATGGCGCGGCCTGGTGCGTTGCAATATGAAGGTTATACCACAATGTGAAAAGAACAAAAAGTCCGGTCGTGCTTTTCTTGCATGACGGGAGCTTCACATAGCCCCAGGTGCGGGCCGCAAAGCCGCGTCGGGCGGGGAGGGCAGCCTGGTACGATTTCAGCACGCTCGTCCCCTCAACCAAGACTTTGGTTATATAGACCGTGATCCTTATTCCGACGGCGTGCTCTTTCATATCTGTTTTTCGCATATCGAGAGAAGAAAGTATTCGTTCTTTTTGGTCTGCAGGCTCATTAACCTGTGTGCTCCAAAACAACAGAACATTTGGGAACGGATATGCTGAAGAAGATCATCAAATCGGTCGCCGCCGCCCTGGTGCTGGCGCAAGCCGCCTCGCTGGCGCACGCGGCCGATATTTCGCTGCTCAATGTCTCTTATGACCCGACGCGCGAACTCTACGCCGACTACAACAAGGCCTTTGCCAAGTACTGGAAGGAAAAGTCCGGCGACAACGTCACCATCAAGGCCTCTCACGGCGGCTCCGGCAAGCAGGGCCGTTCGGTGATCGACGGCATCGACGCTGACGTGGTGACCCTGGCCCTGGCCTACGACATCGACGAAATCTCGGAAAAGGCCAAGCTGCTGCCGGCCGACTGGCAAAAGCGCCTGCCGCACAACAGCTCGCCCTATACCTCCACCATCGTGTTCCTGGTGCGCAAGGGCAATCCCAAGGGCATCAAGGACTGGGGCGACCTGATCAAGCCGGGCGTCTCCGTCATCACCCCCAACCCCAAGACCTCGGGCGGTGCCCGCTGGAACTACCTGGCGGCCTGGGCCTATGCCAAGCAGAAGGGCGGTAGCGACGACGCCGCCCGCGACTACATCGCCAAGCTCTTCAAGAACGTGCCGGTGCTGGATTCCGGTGCCCGTGGCGCCACCATCACCTTCGTTGAACGCGGCATCGGTGACGTGCTGCTGGCCTGGGAAAACGAAGCGCTGATTTCGCTCAAGGAATGGGGCCCGGACAAGTTCGACATCGTCGCGCCCTCGATTTCCATCCTGACCGAGCCGCCAGTGGCCGTGGTGGACAAGGTGGCTGACCGTCGCGGTACCCGCAAGGTGGCCGAGGAATACCTGAAGTACCTGTACTCGGAACAGGGCCAGGAAATCATCGCCAAGAACTACTACCGTCCCATCGATCCCAAGATCGCCGCCAAGTACGCTTCGCAGTTCCCCAAGCTGAACCTGGTGACCATCGACAAGGATTTCGGCGGCTGGCAGAAGGCGCAGAAGACGCACTTCGCCGATGGCGGCACTTTCGACCAGCTCTACGCACCCAACAAGAAGTGATCTGACCCTGCAAGAGGGACCGGCCTGGCCGGTTCCATCCACCCCTCAGCACAAGCACACGACATGACCATCCTGTTACTGGCCGGCAGCCCCTCGGCACCCTCCCGTTCCACCCGTCTGCTGCACCACGTCGGCGACAAGCTGGCCCATCTGGGCCACCGCTACGCGCGCCTGGATGTGCGCGACCTGCCGGGTCAGGCCATCCTGCGCGCCGACTGGAACGATCCGGACATCAAGGCGGCCCTGGCTACCGTCGAAGAAGCCTCGGCCGTGGTGGTCGCCACGCCGGTCTACAAGGCGGCCTACAGCGGCATCCTGAAGGCTTTCCTGGACCTGCTGCCGCAGTTCGGCCTGACCAACAAGCTGGTGCTGCCCCTGGCCACCGGTGGCAGCCAGTCGCACATGCTGGCGCTGGACTATGCGCTGCGCCCGGTGCTGTCGTCGCTGAACCCCAAGCACGTGCTGCCCAGCATCTACGCCACCGAGGCGCAGGTGACCTGGAGTGAAGAAAACGGCCTGGTGCTGGATGCGCCCATCGAAGCCCGCGTCAATGAAGGCGTGGAGCAGCTCTCGGCCAGCCTGCAAGCGCTGCTCAAGATCGCACCTGAAGAATTCCGCGAGATTCCGTTCTCGCAGCTGCAGTACAGCGTGTCGTACTGAACTGAAGCTGGCCGGACCTGATCCGGCAGCGCAATCCGACTTGAAAAAGAACCGGCTGGTAGAGCGGATGGCCCTCTGCACGCCCGCATTCTGAAATCTGGAGAAAACATCGTGTCCGCCAACAAGAACAAGACCATTCATTTCCCGCGTCGCCGCACCCTGCAGCGCCTCTCGGCCATCGCCCTGGGCGCACTGGCCTTCTCCCTGGGCACAGCCCCGGTGCAGGCGCAGGAAACCAAACTGCTGCGCATCGGCTATCAGAAAGCCGCCAATACCCTGGTGCTGCTCAAAGCCCACGGCGCGCTGGAAAAGCGCCTGCAGCCGCTGGGCGTGGAAGTGAAGTGGGCCGAGTTCGCGGCCGGTCCGCAACTGCTGGAAGCGCTCAACGTGGGCTCGGTCGATTTCGGTTACGTCGGTGAAGCGCCACCGGTCTTTGCACAAGCGGCCGGTGCCGACTTCGTCTACACCGCCTATGAAATCCCGACCCCGGAGGCCGAAGGCCTGTTGGTTCAAAAGGATTCTCCCATCAAGAGCGTGGCCGAACTGAAGGGCAAGAAGATCGCCTTTAACAAGGGTTCGGACGTGCATTGGCTGGTAGTGGCCTTGCTCAAGAAAGCCGGCCTGCAGTACAGCGACATCCAGCCGGTCTACCTGGCCCCGGCTGACGCCCGTGCCGCCTTCGAACGCGGTGCGGTCGATGCCTGGGCGATCTGGGATCCGTTCCAGGCCGCCGCTGAAAAGCAGGTCGGTGCACGTCGCCTGGCCTCGGGCGTGGGGGCGGTCAGTCACCACCAGTTCTTCCTGAGCGCGCGTCCCTTCGCGGCGAAGAATCCACAGGTCGAGAAGATCCTGCTGGAAGAGATCACCCGTGAAGGCGAGTGGGTTCGTACCCACACCGCTGAAGCCGCCGCCCAGCTGTCCCCGATCCAGGGGCTGGATGCCGACATCATCCAGACCGGCCTGAAGCGCTATGCGCACGTCTACAAGCCGGTCGATGCCCAGGTGCTGGCCGAGCAGCAGAAAATCGCCGACGCCTTCTTTGAACTCAAGCTGATCCCCAAGCAGCTCAAGGTCAGCGACGCCGTCCTCAAATAAACAACACTGACATCGAACACCTCTAGTCCAGCAGCTCAGGAGTCAAGCATGAACGTTTTCTGGTTTATCCCTACTCACGGCGACAGCCGCTATCTCGGCACCTCCGAAGGTGCGCGCCCGGTGACCCACGACTACATGAAGCAGATTGCCGTGGCGGCCGATACCCTGGGCTACGATGGCGTGCTGCTGCCCACGGGACGTTCCTGCGAAGACGCCTGGGTGGCGGCAGCCAGCCTGATCGATGCGACGCAGCGCCTGAAATTCCTGGTAGCGGTGCGTCCGGGCCTGACCGCTCCGACCCTGTCGGCGCGCATGGCTGCCACTTTCGACCGCCTTTCCAATGGCCGCCTGCTCATCAACGTGGTCACTGGCGGCGATCCGGTCGAGCAGGAGAGCGACGGCATCTTCGGCAGCCATGCCGAGCGCTATGAAATCTCCGACGAATTCCTCAAGATCTGGCGTGAAGTGCTGGCCAAGACCCATACCGGCGAAGAGACCAACTTCGAGGGCAAGCACCTGAGCGTCAAGGGCGCCAAGGCGCTCTATCCGCCGGTACAGACACCGTATCCGCCGCTGTACTTCGGTGGCTCTTCGGATGAAGCCATCGATCTGGCTGCCGAGCAGGTCGATGTCTACCTGACCTGGGGCGAGCCGCCGGCCGCCGTGGCCGAAAAAATTGCCCGCGTGCGCGAACGCGCCGCCAAGGCCGGTCGCACGCTGCGCTTCGGCATCCGCCTGCACGTGATCGTGCGCGATACCAATGAAGCCGCCTGGCGCGCCGCCGACGAACTCATCAGCCGCCTGGACGACGAGACCATCGCCAAGGCCCAGGCCAACTTCGCCCGCATGGACTCGGAAGGGCAGCGCCGCATGGCCGCCCTGCACGGCGGCCGTCGCGACAAGCTGGAAGTGAGCCCCAACCTGTGGGCCGGCGTCGGTCTGGTGCGCGGCGGTGCCGGCACCGCGCTGGTGGGCGACGGCCCGACCGTGGCTGCGCGCATCAAGGAGTATGCGGATCTGGGCATCGATACCTTCATCCTCTCCGGCTATCCGCACCTGGAAGAATCCTACCGGTTTGCCGAACTGGTATTCCCGCTGCTGCCGCGCGCCCAGCGCGAAGGCCTGGCCGGCCACAACCTGACCGGTCCCTTCGGCGAGATCGTCGGCAATACCGAACTGCCCAAGCCCGCGCCGGTGCGCGTGTCGGCAAGCTGAGGCCGGCATGACCAGTGCAACCAATCCCGTGCTCGCCAGCACTGCGCCGCAAGAGCAGGCGCGTCCCAAGGCCGCTGCCAAGGCCGCACGCAAGCCGCGTGGTGCCTGGGTCGGCTGGCTGCTGCCCTTGCTACTGCTGGTGTGGTGGGAGATCGCCGCGCAGGCCGGCTGGCTGTCCAGCCGCATCCTGCCGGAACCGTTCGCGGTCCTGAAGGCGGCGTGGAACCTGTCCGCCTCCGGTGAGTTGTGGCGTCACCTGGCCGTCTCCAGCGGCCGTGCGGCTTCCGGCTTTGCGGTCGGCGCAGGGCTCGGTCTGATTCTGGGTCTGCTCTCCGGCAGCCTGCGTTCAGCCGAACTGCTGCTTGATACCACCCTGCAGATGGTGCGCAACATTCCGGCGCTGGCCCTGATCCCGCTGGTGATCCTGTGGTTTGGCATCGACGAGACGGCCAAGCTGTTCCTGGTCTCGGTGGGCGTATTCTTCCCGGTCTATCTGAATACCTTCCACGGCATCCGCTCGGTGGACCAGGGTTTGATCGAGATGGCCAAGAGCTACGGCCTGTCGGGCTGGCCGCTGTATCGCGACGTGATCCTGCCGGGCGCCTTGCCCTCCATCCTGGTCGGCCTGCGCTTTGCGCTGGGCCTGGTGTGGGTGCTGCTGATCGTGGCCGAGACCATTTCGGCGCAGGCCGGCATCGGCTACATGACCATGAATGCCCGCGAATTCCTGCAGACCGATGTGGTGCTGGTGGGCATCCTGCTCTACGCCTTGCTGGGCAAGCTGGCCGATACCGCGGCGCGGGCACTGGAACGCTACTTCCTGCGCTGGCACCCCGGCTACCAATGACGAGCTCCATGAATGCATCAGGAAACCATCATGCGCAATGACACCCAGGAACACCAGCAAGTCAGCCGTGCCGCCGGCCGTGGCGTAGGCCTCAGGCTGCGCGCCTTGTCCAAGTCCTTCAGCGGACGCACGGTGCTGCACGACATCGACCTTGACATCGAACCCGGCGAATTCGTTGCCATCGTCGGCCGCAGCGGCTGCGGCAAGAGCACCTTGCTGCGCCTGGTGGCCCAGCTCGATGGGGCCAGCGGCGGCGAGGTCGTCTATGAACACGAAGGCAGCGGCGAGCCCGAGATCCGCATCATGTTCCAGGATGCGCGCCTGCTGCCTTGGAAGCGGGTGCAGGCCAACGTTGCGCTGGGCTTGCCCAAGCAGGCCGCACCGCAGGCACTCCATGCCCTGCGCCAGGTCGGCCTGGACCAGCGTGCCGGCGAGTGGCCGGCGGTGCTCTCCGGCGGCCAGCGCCAGCGCGTGGCCCTGGCGCGCGCACTGGTCCACGACCCGCAATTGCTGCTGCTGGACGAACCGCTGGGCGCGCTCGATGCGCTCACCCGCATCGAAATGCAGGCCCTGATCGAATCGCTCTGGCGCGAACGCGGTTTCACCGCCTTGCTGGTGACCCACGACGTGCAGGAAGCCATCGCCCTGGCCGATCGCGTGCTGCTGATCGAGGATGGCCACGTGGCACTGGACCAGCGCATCGACCTGGCGCGCCCGCGTTCACGCGGCCAGGCCCAGTTTGCCGCGCTGGAGGAAGCCATCCTGGCGCGCGTGCTGCGGCACCCCGGCAGCGAGGCGGCTACGGAGCCATCTGAAGATTTCTTCACGCCACGCGGCGTACATCAGGTGCAGTGGGCGGTGTGAGTTTGACCGCATGAAGGTTTGACCCGATTTTCAGTTTTTTCAGTCGTAGCCCATTTCAACCCATGCGGCGCGGCAGGTGCCGACGCCGTTTCATCAAGGAGCAGAGCATGACCATTCAAGCAATCAACGTCCGTAACCAGTTCAAGGGCAAGGTCAAGGCCATCATCGAAGGTTCGGTGGTGTCCGAAGTGGATGTGGAAACCCCGGCCGGTATCGTGACCTCGGTCATCACCACCCGCTCCGTGAAGGACCTGGGCCTGACCATCGGCAGCGAAGTGGTGGCACTGGTGAAGGCCACCGAAGTCTCGATCGCCAAGCTGTGATCGTCTGGCCGTCCTGGCCGGTGATGCCGGCCGGGCGGTGTCTTTTTTTCAGGAGCAGGCCCGATGGCATATCAGGCACTGAAGGCTTATCTGGCCCGCCTCGATGCGCAGCACACCGGCGGCACCGCGTCCGCCAAGGTCTGGCTGGATGAACAGGGGCGCGCCGCAGGGCGTTTTTTCAATACTTCGCTGACCTCGGCCTTCCAGCCGGTGCGCAGCTTCGACGATGGCCACATCGTCGCCTGCGAGGCCTTCGCCCGCAGTCACTCGGCCGTCGACGACGGCCTGCATCTGTGGAAACTGCTGGACCAGGCCGCCAGCGACGACGAGTCGGTGGAACTGGACCGGCTGTGCCGCATGCTGCACGCCATCAACTATTACCGCCAGGTCGGCGAAGACGCGCCGGAACTGCACCTCTCGGTGCATGCGCGCCTGCTGGCCGCCGTCAACAACAATCACGGCGTGGCCTATCGGCGCATCCTGGCCGCGCTGGAACTGCCGCACGAACGCATCGTGCTGCAACTGCCGGTGGTCACGCCCAACCAGCGCTGGCTGCTCAACTACGTGCTGGACAATTACCGCCGCAACGGCTTCCGCCTGGGCGTTTCGGCCAACAGCCCGCTGGAAGCACTGGGCCTGCTGGACAAGGTCAAGCCGGATCTCATCAAGGTCGATGCGCGCGAGCTGGCTGATCCCGACAGCGTGGCTTTGCTGCTGCTGCGGGCGGCCGAGCAGGGAGTGCGCATCTTCTTCAAACGGGTCGAAAACAAGGAAGTGTTCGACAAACTGGCCTGGTACTGTCAGGCACTGGCCCAGTCCACTTTGGCGCAGGGCTATCTGTGGGATGTGCCGGCCGCACGCCTGCCGGACACCTTGCTTGGCCTGAAGGATGCCGCGTAAGGCATACTGCATGACTTCATCACTCGCTGCGGGGCCTGCATGAGTCTGACTTCTCCTTCCTCTTCCACCACACCGGCCCGGCTGGCGGATTTCCGCGTGCTGGTGGCACCGGGCCTCTCCGACAGCGGCCCGGAACACTGGCAATCGCGCTGGCAGCGGCTGTATCCCGGCTTCGAACGGGTGCAGCAGGATGACTGGGAAACGCCTGACCTGCCGCGCTGGTCGGCACGCCTGGGCGAAGTGCTGGCGCGTGATGGCCGACCTACGGTGATCGTGGCGCACAGCTTCGGCTGCCTGACCACGGTGCATCGCACGGCGGCCCTGCAGGCGGCTTCCGAGGGGTCTGCGCATCCCATCGTGGCGGCCTTGCTGGTGGCGCCGGCCGATCCGGTCAAGTTCAGCCTGAGCGCAGCGGTGCGCCACAAGCTGCCGTATCCGGCATTGGTGGTGGGCAGCGACAACGATCCCTGGATGAGCGCCGAGCGCGCCCGCCACTGGGCCGAGGCCTGGGGCGCGCAATTCCGTTCGGTGGGCGCGCGCGGGCATATCAACTCCGAATCGGGCCTGGGCGACTGGACCGAAGGGCAGCAGTGGCTGCTGGAGCTCCTTGAACGCATCGCCTGAAGCTTTTTACTTCACCTCCCCCCATGAGCGCATAAAGACGGTTTCCCGACCGGCTTTATGCGCTTTTCTTCTAAGGACATGCAAAAAGCTTCGTTCTCTTTATAACTATCGGATGCGAATATCGCTCACCTATAGTCGCATTTGTAATAACAAGAGAACGACATGTCCGCATCCCCTGTTTCCCTTGCTGCCCCCGGGGCCGCGCCGACCCGCTCGGCGGGCAGCGCCAACCGGCGCGTATTGCCAGGTTTCCGGCTATCGCTGGGCTTCACCATCTTCTACCTGGCGCTGATCGTGCTGATCCCGCTGTCGGCGCTGTTTTTGAAGACCTTCACCCTGACCTGGGGCGGCTTCATCGACGCGGTGACTTCGCCCCGGGTGATGGCCTCCTATCGCCTGAGCTTCGGGGCCTCGCTGATCGGTGCCTTCCTCAACGTGATCTTCGGCGGCATCGTGGCCTGGGTGCTGGTGCGCTATCGCTTCCCCGGCAAGCGCATCATCGATGCCCTGGTGGACTTGCCCTTTGCCTTGCCGACCGCCGTGGCCGGCATCGCCCTGACCACGCTGTATTCACAGAATGGCTGGCTGGGCAAGCTGCTGGCACCCTTGGGCATCAAGGTCGCCTTTACCCCGCTGGGGGTGCTGGTGGCGCTGACCTTCATCGGCCTGCCTTTCGTGGTGCGCACCGTGCAACCTGTGCTGGAAGAAGCCGAGCGCGAGCTTGAAGAAGCTGCCGCCAGCCTCGGCGCCAGCCGCTGGCAGACTTTTACCCGGGTGATCTTCCCGACCGTGCTGCCTGCTTTGCTGACCGGTTTTGCGCTGGCCTTTGCGCGCGCCTCCGGCGAATACGGCTCGGTGGTCTTCATCGCCGGCAACATGCCGATGGTTTCTGAAATCACCCCTTTGTTCATCGTCACCAAGCTGGAGCAGTACGACTATGCCGGTGCGACCGCCATCGCGATGGTCATGCTGCTGGTTTCCTTCATCCTGCTGTTGACCATCAACCTGCTGCAAGCCTGGACCCGCAAGCGCGGCCAGTCGGAAAGGACCTGAGATGAGTGCCGCCCCCGTTTCCGCTGCCCCGCAAGCCAACGCGATTGCCCGCGGCGAGCCGCCGCTGACCCCCGGTGCCATCACCGAACCCTGGTGGGTGCGTGCGCTGCTGATCGGCATCGCGCTTGCCTTCCTGACCCTGTTCCTGTTCGTGCCGCTGGTGGCGGTGTTCTATGAAGCGCTGCGCAAGGGCTGGGATGTCTATGTGGCCTCCATCACCGAGCCTGACGCCTGGTCCGCCATCAAGCTGACCCTGGTCGCCGCCGCCATCGCCGTGCCGCTGAACCTGGTCTTTGGCGTGGCGGCCGCCTGGGCGATTGCCAAGTTCGAGTTCCGGGGCAAGAACGTGCTGCTGACCCTGATCGACCTGCCGTTCTCGGTCTCGCCGGTGATCTCGGGCCTGATCTACGTGCTGCTGTTCGGCCTGCAGGGCTACTTCGGCCCCTGGCTGCGTGAGCATGACATCAAGATCCTCTTCGCCGTGCCGGGCATCGTGCTGGCCACCATCTTCGTGACCTTCCCCTTCGTGGCGCGTGAACTGATTCCGCTGATGCAGTCGCAGGGCAGCGAGGAGGAAGAAGCCGCGCTGGTCCTGGGCGCCTCCGGCTGGCGTACTTTCTGGCATGTCACGCTGCCCAACATCAAGTGGGGCCTGCTGTATGGCGTGATCCTCTGCAATGCGCGCGCCATGGGCGAGTTCGGTGCCGTCTCGGTGGTCTCCGGCCACATTCGCGGCGAGACCAACACCATCCCGCTGCAGGTCGAGATCCTCTACAACGAATTCAACATCACCGGCGCCTTCGCCGTGGCGTCGCTGCTGGCCTTCCTGGCCGTGGTCACGCTGGCCATCAAGAGCGTCATCGAGTGGCGGCTGCACCAGCAGCACAGCGCCAGCGAACAAGCCTAAGGAGTCATCATGAGCATCGAAGTCCATCACATCCAGAAGCGTTTCGGCAGCTTCACTGCGCTCAACGACGTATCCCTCAATTTCCCGGCGGGCGAACTGACGGCCTTGCTGGGTCCCTCCGGCTGCGGCAAGACCACGCTCTTGCGCATCATCGCCGGTCTCGAATCGCCCGATGCGGGCCAGGTGCTGCTCGATGGCGAAGACGCCTCGGCGCGCCACGTGCGCGAACGCCAGGTCGGTTTCGTGTTCCAGCACTATGCGCTGTTCAAGCACATGACCGTGTTCGAGAACATCGCCTTCGGCCTGCGCGTGAAACCGCGCGCCCAGCGGCCTTCGGAAGCGGTCATCCGCGAGAAGGTCAAGCGTCTGCTGGAACTGGTGCAGCTGGACTGGCTGGCCGACCGCTATCCGCCGCAACTCTCCGGCGGCCAGCGCCAGCGTATCGCGCTGGCCCGCGCACTGGCCGTGGAGCCGCGCGTGCTGCTGCTGGACGAACCCTTTGGCGCGCTCGATGCCAAGGTGCGCAAGGAACTGCGCCGCTGGCTGCGCCGCCTGCACGATGAACTGCACGTCACCAGCATCTTCGTCACCCACGACCAGGAAGAAGCCCTGGAAGTGGCCGACCAGGTGGTGCTGATGAACAAGGGGCAAGTGGAGCAGATCGGCACGCCCGAGACGGTGTACAACCAGCCTGCTTCGCCGTTCGTCTACGGCTTCCTGGGCAATGTGAACCTGTTCCATGGCCGCCTGCATGAAGGCGTGCTGGATGCGGGCGGTGCGCGCTTCGAGGCCCCCGGCCACGACGATATCCGCGATGCGGCCGGTGTCGGTTTCGTGCGGCCGCATGACCTGGACGTGGAGCGCTACTCGCCCGGCGCCGAAGGCATCGTGGTGCAATTGCGCCGCTCGCATGCCATCGGTCCGCTGGCGCAACTGGAACTGGAGCGCGATGACAATGCCGAGCTGATCGAAGCCGTCATTCCCAATGAACGTTTCGCGCAACTGGGCCTGAAGAATGGCGAGACCCTGGTCGTGCGTCCGCGCCGCCTCCAGGTCTTTGCGCAGCGGGAAGGAGGGCAGGCACGATGAATTTCCAGCAGCTGCGTTCCATCCGCGAAGCCGCGCGTTGCGGCTTCAACCTGACCGAAGTGGCCAACGTGCTCTTCACCTCGCAACCCGGCGTGAGCCGCCAGATCCGCGAGCTCGAAGAAGAGCTGGGCGTGGAAATCTTCGAGCGCAACGGCAAGCGCCTGACCGGCCTGACCGAACCCGGAAAGGGCATCCTCGGCATCGTCGAGCGGCTCCTGCTGGAAGCCGAGAACTTGCGCCGCGCCAGCAAGGAATACGCCGGCGAGCAGAGCGGCACGCTCTCCATCGCCACCACCCACACCCAGGCGCGCTACGTGCTGCCGCGCGTGGTGCAGGCCTTCCGCGATGCCTTCCCGCAGGTGCGCATCGCCCTGCAGCAGAGTGCCCCGGAACACATTGCCGAATGGGTCATCTCGGGCAAGGCCGACATCGGCATCGCTACCGAGGGCCTGTCGCAATTCAAGGAACTGGTGTCCTTCCCTTGCTACACCTGGAGCCACGTGATCGTGGTGCCGCAAGGCCATCCGCTGCTGGGGCTGGAACAGGTCACGCTGGAGGATCTGGGTACTTGGCCGCTGATCACCTATGACGTCGGCTTTACCGGCCGTGGCCACATCGACGAAGCCTTCCGCCAGGCCGGCATCGAACCCGACATCGTGCTCACCGCCATGGATTCGGACGTGATCCAGCAATACGTCTCGCTGGGCATGGGCGTGGGCCTGGTGGCCTCGATGGCGGTGGACCAGGGCAAGCACTCGGAGATGGTGGCCATCAATGCCTCCCACCTGTTCAAGGCCAATATCGCCCGGCTGGCGGTGCGGCGCGGTGCCTACCTGCGCGGCTATGCCTTCGATTTCATCCAGCAGTTCGCTCCGGACTTGAAGCGCGCCGACATCGTCAATGCGCTCAATGAGGCCAACGCCCAGGCTTGAACCCGGCGCGCATCAACTGGTATCAGAGGTTCTTGCGATAGACGATGAAGCCGGAGTCCACCGCCAGGTGGTCGTACAGCTTGCGTGCCGTGGCATTGGTGTGATGGGTGTGCCAGTACACTCGCTCGGCACCGTCCGCTGCGGCGTACCGGTACAGTTCTTCGATCAGTGCGCGTCCCACGCCACGGCCGCGCGCGGCTTCGGTGGTGAACAGGTCCTGCAGGTAGCAGGTGGGGCCGATCAGGATGGTGTTGCGGTGATAGAGGTAGTGCGCCAGTCCCAGCAGCCGTCCATCGGATTCCGCCACCAGGGCATGCACCGGCTCATCGGCCGCATGGATGCGTGACCAGGTGGACTGGGTGATGGCGAGGGGCAGGGCGGTGGCGCCACTGCGGCCGTAGAAGGCATTGTAGTCGTCCCACAGGATCTTCCATTGCGGGTAATCGTCCTGGCGGGCGCGGCGGATGTGCAGGGCTTCGGGGTGCTGCGGATCGGGCATGGCGGCTCCTGACGTCTGAGATCGCAGTATAGCCGTACCGGGCCAGTTTCCCGGAGTGTCAGGACAAAGGCCGGACAGTGTTTGCACACTGTCCGGCCTTTGTCATTGCGGGCAGGGTGATGCCGCTTACACCGTGCGGGTCGGTGTCGTGGTGAAGGTGCTGGTATCTGTACTGCTTGGCTGTGCGGAAGTGGACTGGGCCACTTGGCTGGACTGTCCGGCGGCTTTCAGGACGTCATTGAAATTGACGGCCGGCTTCTTCGCAGCCTGCTGGCCGCCTGCCGGTGCGTTGCCGTGATAGACGGCGGAAATGGAATTGGTCGACATGCGTGCACTCCTCAAGTAAGGCTGTCCCCCGGGCCAGCGCCCAGACCGGTATTGCCGGGGCAGTATAGGGGCGCACCATGAGGCTGCTGCGCCGGTTTACCGAAACTTGCGCATCTTTACCTGTTCGGCGTGGACGTGGCGCTGCTTACTTGCGCAAGCGTGCGGCGCACTGGTCGCGCAGGCGGGTGTCTTCGGGCGCATCGTCGTCGGCGGGCGGGGCGGCAGTGACTGTGGCGGGATGCGCACACTGGCGATAGCGCGTCACATAGCGTTCAAATTCGGCGCGCGCCTGGGCCCTGGGCAGACTGGCCAGTTTCAGGATGAAGCTGCGGCTGCCGATCTCGAAGTGCTGGTAATCGATGGGTTGTTTCCACTGGCCGCCCCAGACCAGGAATCCGTGTTCATAAAACACGCTGACCACCTCCTCGGCCATACCCGGCTGCAGGGGTGCGCGCTGCAAGTAGGCCGCGCCCTGCGGCGGCAGGACTTCCTGCTCGGGGCTGCCGGCCTTGCTCACATAGGGGTTCTGCAGCGGATTGATGTCGATGGCCGCGCCATAGGCGTGTTTGGACCAGCCACCGCCGCCGGTCATGGGCCGGCCATTGAAGGCCGAACTGTTGTTGGCGGCCATGGAGCGCTGGTCGTCGCCGTCATAGGCTTCCAGCCCCTGCGCCCCGGCCAGCGGGAAGGAGCGCAGCAGCAGTTCGCCGAACAGCGCCTCCACCTGCGGTGCCAGCGCGTCGAGCACCACCACGCTGCCCTGGCGGGTGGCCCCGCCGAAATCGGTGTAGTCGAAGCTGACCGTGGCCAGGCGCGTGCAAGGGACCGGATTGCCGGAGGTGATGACCTTGCTGGCCCGCATCTGGGCGCATTGCGCGGGGGAAACCGGCGTGATGTCGGCCTGGGCGGCCAGCGGCAGTGCCATGGCCAGCACGGTCGCGGAAAGGCCCAGCGCGCGGCGCAGGACGGTCAGGCGGGCGAGGGCGGGGAAGCGGGCGGTGAAGGTCATCATGGGAGGCGATGATACGGGTTTTCAGGAGGAAATGTATTGTCAGGATTGTCATATTGCCTGTGATGGCTGACATCAAGATGCGCCGTTTTCTGACAGCGTGGGAACGGCGGAACGGGAATAATCGGTGTCCAGAAGCTGTCGAATTCCGGCAAGCACGTGCTCTGTGCCTGCTTGTCCGCATTTCGGCAAATCCCCCCTCAACAACTTTAGGAGGCAACATATGAAGATTCGCCACACCCTCTTGGCTGCCGCCGTGTTCACTGCTGTGCTGGCTGGTTGCAACAAGCGCGACGAAGCGCCTGCAACGCCTGCCGCCACCCCGCCGGCCGCTTCGGAACCGGCACCGGCAAGCAGCACCCCGACCACGCCGGCACCGGCTGATTCCGGTACGGCTGCGGGCTCGACCGCTACGCCGGCGACCCCGACCCCGACTACGCCTTCGGATTCCTCGGCCACCACGCCGAGCACCCCGGCCGCCTCTGGCGACAGCGGTACGCAAAAGTAAACGCCTCACAACAAGAGCCAACAAGACGGCAAGCGCCGCACCCTCTCCCGCAGTGGGAACAGCACTGCATGCGCCGCGACGGGCAACTGTCGCGGCGTTTTCTTTTGGGGGGCTGGAAAGGTGGTTTTTGCGGTAAATGTGAAGGATCTTGCCAAGCACCTGGCCCCTGGAGGCAATTTGCGCGTTGGCTGGAAAAATCTTTCCGAACTTTTTTTTGCGGCTTGCAGTCGTACAGGTGGTTGAACTGTTCCTTCAACCTCCCTCTTGATAGGGAACTTGCCCGCAGTTCATTGGCTGCGGGCTTTTTTTTGTCTTGCGCAAGGCAGGCGCGGCTAATTTGGGGCGGCGGTCCTGCCTTACTCGCGCGGGTCTGCTTTGTAATGTCACGCAAAATCTCCAATTCGGCCGATGGAATGCGGAACCGCGTGACCGCTATCATCGACGCTCTCGCGCGTCTCATGCGTCTGCCCGTCTCCTTGATGAGAGCCTCTCAATCCCGGCGAAATGAAACTTACTTTTGTTTGGTGGAATACCAGCCTGTCCCGCGCTGCTGCCCCCAATAGATCGACAACGCTGGAACAGTCAATTGCGTCCGACCTGCTTGCCTTGATGTGTCATGACATCAGGCCCGATGCAATATGTCTCGGAGAAATTTCTACCGAAGACATTGCGCTTCTTGAGGACGTCTGGGCAACGCACGGGTATGGCGTGATAGACGGCATCAGACCAGTAGGACGCACCTCGTTTGATACCTGCGTTCTGTTCCGCACTGATACCTTGATTGCCTTGGATAACAAAGATCTGGTGGCGCAAAAAGGACAGCGTTATTTCAAGGTCGCGCAGAGATTTGATTTTGGCGTGTGCGACAACGAAACGATCATTCACCTCTTCGTCTCCCACTGGCCCAGCCGCATTCATACCTCCGAAGACCATCCCCATCGGGATTTGTTGGGCATCCGTTTGCGGGATGCGGTGAAGGAAACCAGGTTTGAAGAGACCCAGCAACACGTCATCATCCTGGGGGATTTCAATGATGAACCATTCGATGCGGCCTTGGCGGATCATCTGATGGCCACCAGAGACAGGGCTTTGGCCGCGAAGAAATCTCATCTTTTATACAACCCGTTCTGGCGATTGTTAGGCTGTCCGATCCCTTATCGGCAGACCTCGCAGGAGATGAGCCCTTATTCTGGGAGCTGCTATTACCGCAGTGGCGAATCGGCCAGGTGGAGAACATTTGACCAGATCATTTTTTCGCCCTCCTTTTTGGGCAAGACGTCCTGGCACCTTTGTGAGGATCTCGTCCAAATCCTGGATTTCCCGTTTTTCACCGACATTGTTCGCAGGGCCAAACACAGTTTCGACCATCTTCCCGTTATCGCGGTTGTTGAAAAGGCTTAACGATGAAAAAGTTCGCTGCTTCCATTGAAAAGGGACTTGATGCGGCCCAGAATGCTCGGCTTCTCAGGGCTGAGATCGACTCCGTCTTCGAGACCTTGAATGAAGAATTGTCCGAGGTGACCAAAGGTAAAGTTCGCCTGAAGAGAGAAACGTTTTACGAAGCACCAAAGTTTGGTTCGGGTATGCCGGCATACTTCAATCGGGAGAACCACCTCGGGCTTGCCATCGTGTCTGAAGACATGCCCAGTACCGAGATTGCCCGCTGGGCTCAGGATCCCGCCGGTTATCCCTGCAAGATCATCCTTCCGGAGCGCCAGTTTTATTGTGAGGACAGGGACGCTCTGGAAAGCGTATTGGCTGAGCTGTTGCAAAGACCCGAAGTAGGCGAAGTCATTCTCCATCACCTGCGCGCCTCTGAGGCTGATGCACAAGGCGTGGTGTGCTGACACGTATCGAGATTGAACTGACCCGTAAAAATGACCGCTCCGCAAGCTATTTGCCGAGGCCTGCGCCCGTCATCGCACAGGGCTCAGACCTTTGAAGTCGAGTATGTGGTCCGAGTTGGCCTCATCCTGGCTACTTCCCCCCATGCCCCTTCACCACCGCAATCATGGCCCCGAACGCCGGACCCATATTGGCTTCCAGCGTGGGATACATGCGCGAGATGCTGCCATCCAGGTACAAGGCGTCACTGCACTTGAGCTCATCACGAAGGAAACTGGCGAAATCGTAAAAGCTGATCGGATTGCGCGCGATGGCCAGCGTGACGATGCCCGCGGCATCCAGGCACACTGCATTGCGCACCACCGTATTGGCTGACTCGGGATCGAAGCGCGGATTGATCTTGCCGTCCACGATCATCAGCGGACCCGATTGCGTGGCGTAGCGCGTCACGCCATTCCACAACCCCAGTTCGGCTTCATAGTCGGAGGTCTCGACGATGTAAGCCTGGCGCTCGCTCAACACGAATACCCCATTGGGCTGCAGATAGAAATTGCCATACGCGTTCTTGCGCGTATTGAGACGGCGCAGCTGGTTGCCGCCTTCCACGTACAGCCCCAGCGGCTGCAATTGCTTGTCGTAGATGCCGGCATTGGTGGCGCACACCATCTCCTGTCCCTGGCTGCGCAGATGCGCATCGAGCCGGCTGAAGTTGCCCAGCGGCGTGCCAGCGGCATCCTTCCAGTACATGCGGATGGTGTCGCTGCGCGGATCAGCGCGGCAGGTGCTGATGAAGACCTGGTGATACTGGTACTGGCGCACCTCGGCCGCCTGTGCCGGCGGGCTGCCCGATCCCAGCAGCAGCGCCGGTACCAGGCCGGTCAATGCGAGCAGGCGCAGCAGTGTGCGGCGGAAACCAGGGGCAGGGAGGGAAGGGGAGCGAAGCATCGAAACCAGGTCTTGTTCTGCGGGAATGCGGAGGGCGAGGCGGTATTGTAAATGGCGCAAGCCGGGCTTGCCACGGGAAAACGGATTCTGGCTGCAAATCCAGTCCCATCAAGACTTTGCCGGCGATGCACCGAATTCGCTCATGCTGCAGTGCAGTTCTGCACCGAATATGGGAAAATGAAGAAAAACAGCATGAAATGTGCGAAAAATCGAAGACCACAGCGCATTAATGATGGGGTTTGACGAAATTTCAAAAAAAAGTTGCCCCATATGACGGCAGTGTTACACTCTGCCCCCATGTTGCGGCCAGCCTCCCGTAAAACGGGGTCAGGTATCCACAACCCTACGCGCGCCGGCCTGCTGGCCAGGTAACGGCGCCTCTTGAATCCGTTCCATCCTGGAGGAAACGACAATGAAGTTTGCAAGCCGTCTGACCAAGATCGCCCTGGCCGCCGCCACCTTTGCCGCCTTCGCCGGCGTGGCACACGCCGAGACCGTCAAGATCGCCATCGCTGGTCCCCTCACCGGTGCCGTGGCCCAGTACGGCGACATGGTCAAGGCCGGTGCCCTCACCGCCATCGAACAGATCAACGCCGCCGGCGGCGCCAACGGCAACAAGTTCGAAGCCGTCATGATGGACGACGCCTGTGAACCCAAGCAGGCCGTGGCCGTGGCCAACAAGATCGTCAGCCAGGGCATCAAGTACGTGATCGGTCACGTCTGCTCCGGCTCCACCATCCCCGCCTCCGACATCTACGAGAACGAAGGCGTGGTCATGATCACCCCGTCGGCCACCGCACCGCAGCTGACCGAAGCCAAGCCGCACAAGTTCATCTTCCGCACCATCGGCCGCGACGACCAGCAAGGTCCTGCCGCCGCCCGCTACGTGATCGAGAAGCTCAAGCCCAAGAAGGTCGCCGTGCTGCACGACAAGCAGTCCTATGGCCAGGGCGTGGCGTCGTCGGTGAAGTCGGCGCTGGAGGCGGCCAAGGTGCCGGTGGTGGTGTTCGAAGGCATCAACGCCGGTGACAGCGATTACTCGGCCATCGTCACCAAGCTGAAGTCGCAGGGCGTGGACTTCGTCTACTTCGGCGGCTATCACCCGGAAATGGGCCTGATCATGCGCCAGGCGCGTGAGCAGGGCGTCAAGGCCGTCTTCATGGGCCCCGAAGGCGTGGGCAACAAGGACATCACCGCCATCGCCGGCCCTGCCTCCGAAGGCATGCTGGTGACCCTGCCGGCCGACTTCGCCGCTGATCCGGCCAACGCCGCCCTGGTCAAGGCCTTCGCCGCCGCCAAGCGTGACGCCAACGGCCCGTTCCAGATGCCGGCCTACTCGGCCGTGAAGATCATTGCCGATGCCATCACCGGTGCCAAGTCCACCGACCCGGACAAGGTCGCCGCCTACATCCACGGCAACAGCTTCAAGACCCCCATCGGCAACGTCGAATACGACAAGAAGGGCGACCTGAAGGCCTTCAAGTTCGTCGTCTTCACCTGGCACAAGGACGCCACCAAGACCGAAGCCAAGTGATTCGCCCCGAATCGCTGGCCTGACTGTCTGACCTGACGTCAAACCGCGAAATGCCCCATTGCAGTCGGAATGGGGCATTTCCACTTTATGGGTTCCCTCATGAATGAATTGCTCCCTCAACTGACCCAGCAGCTCGTCAACGGGCTGTCGCTGGGTGCGATCTATGCCTTGATCGCCATCGGCTACACCATGGTCTACGGCATCATCGGCATGATCAACTTCGCCCACGGCGAGATCTACATGATCGCCTCCTACGTAGGCCTGGTGACCTTGACCGCCATCGGCGTGCAGTCCGGCTATCCCTTGCCGCTGCTGCTGGGCGGCGCGCTGATCGTCTCGGTGCTGGTGACCGGCCTGTACGGCTGGACCGTCGAGCGCGTGGCCTATCGCCCGCTGCGCGGCGGCCCGCGCCTGGTACCGCTGATCTCGGCCATCGGCATGTCCATCTTCCTGCAGAACTATGTGCAGATCGGCCAGGGCGCACGCGACATGTCGGTGCCGGTGCTGATCTCGGGCGCGCTGGAATTCCAGATGGGCAGCGACTTCACGGTCACCGTGCCGTATTCGCGCATGGTCATCGTCGGCGTGACGCTGGTGCTGATGGTGGCCCTGACGCTGTTCATCGCGCGCTCGCGCATGGGCCGCGCCTGCCGCGCCTGCGCTGAAGACATGGGCATGGCCAATCTGCTGGGCATCGATACCAACAAGGTGATTTCCTTCACCTTCGTCCTGGGCGCGATGCTGGCGGCGGTCGGCGGTGTGCTGATTGCCCTGACCATCGGCAAGCTCAATCCCTACATCGGCTTCATCGCCGGCATCAAGGCCTTCACGGCGGCGGTGCTGGGCGGTATCGGCAGCATTCCCGGCGCCATGCTGGGCGGCGTGCTGCTGGGGCTGGCGGAGACCTTCGCGGCCGGCTACCTGCCTTCCGAATACAAGGACGTGGTGTCCTTCGGGCTGCTGGTGCTGATCCTGCTGTTCCGTCCCACGGGCCTGTTGGGCAAGCCCGACATCGAAAAGGTCTGAGCCCGCACGGCTCGACGGACAACGACATATTCAAGGAGGCGTGATGCCTGAGACTTTCAAGAATGCCGTGGCGGCGGCGCTGGTGACCGCCGTACTGACCATCCCGCTGCTGGGCATGCAGCTGCAGCTGGAGGGCTACCGCGTGGTCCTCAACACCCACTGGACCCCGGTGCTGGTGGCGGTGCTGGCCGTGTTCCTGTTCCAGCTGGCCAGGCCTGCGCTCTCGCGCACCAGCGCCGGTATCAAGCTGCCGGCGCTGCCGCGCATGCAGCCGGGCCAGCAACGCGCGGCCGTGCTGATCCTGCTGATGGCCGCGCTGGTGTGGCCCTTCTTCGGCTCGCGCGGCTACGTGGACGTGATGACCCTGGCGCTGATCTACGTGGTGCTGGGCCTGGGCCTGAACATCGTGGTCGGTTTCGCCGGCCTGCTCGATCTGGGCTACGTGGGTTTCTATGCCGTGGGTGCCTACACCTATGCGCTGTGCAACCAGTACTTCGGCCTCTCGTTCTGGGAATGCGTGCCGCTCTCGGCTGCCGCCGCCGCGCTGTTCGGCTTCCTGCTGGGCTTCCCGGTGCTGCGTTTGCGCGGTGACTACCTGGCGATCGTCACGCTGGGCTTTGGCGAAATCATCCGCCTGCTGCTCAACAACATGACCAGCCTCACCGGCGGCCCGGATGGCATCTCCGGCATCCCCAAGCCGACCGTGTTCGGCGTGGTGATGGCGCGCAATCCGCTGACCGAGGATGGCACTACCTTCCACCAGTTGCTGGGCCTGACTTACCAGGGGGGGCACATGGTGATCTTCCTGTATTTCCTGGCCTTGCTGATGGTGCTCTTTACGTATTTCGTCACCAGCCGCCTGTTGCGCATGCCCATGGGCCGCGCCTGGGAAGCCCTGCGTGAAGATGAGATCGCCTGCCGCTCGCTGGGCATCAACCCGACCCGGGTGAAGCTCTCGGCCTTCACGCTCGGTGCCGCCTTCGCCGGCCTGGCCGGTTCCTTCTTCGCCGCCCGCCAGGGCCTGGTGACGCCGGAATCCTTCACCTTCATCGAATCCGCCCTGATCCTGGCCATCGTCGTGCTGGGTGGCATGGGTTCGCAGCTGGGCGTGATCCTGGCGGCGATCCTGCTGACCGTGCTGCCGGAACTGGCGCGCAGCTTCGCCGAGTACCGCATGCTGATCTTCGGCCTGGTGATGGTGCTGATGATGATGTGGCGTCCGCAAGGACTGCTTCCTGCAACCCGTCCGCACGTGGAGCTGCCGCAATGAACCCGACCGTGAAAACCATGCTGGAAGTGTCCAACCTGTCGATGCGCTTCGGCGGCCTCCTGGCCGTGGATGGCGTCTCGCTGGCCGTGCAGGAGCGCGAAGTCTTCGCCATCATCGGTCCCAACGGGGCCGGCAAGACCACCGTCTTCAACTGCATCAGCGGCTTCTATCAGCCGACTTCGGGCGAGATCTCGCTCGATGGCGTCTCCATCGCTCGTCAGCCCAGCCACCAGGTGGCGCAGCAGGGGCTGGTGCGCACCTTCCAGAACATCCGCCTTTTCAAATCCATGACGGTGGTGGAGAACCTGCTGGTGGCGCAACACCAGCAGGTCAATACCAACCTGCTGTCGGGACTGCTGAAGACGCCTTCATATCGCAAGTCCGAGCAGGAAGCGTTGCAGCGTGCGGCCTACTGGCTGGACCAGCTGGGCCTGACGGCGCTGGCCAACCGCGAGGCGGGCACGCTCTCGTATGGCCTGCAGCGCCGCGTGGAAATCGCCCGCTGCATGATCACCAAGCCGCGTCTGCTGCTGCTGGATGAACCCGCGGCCGGCCTGAACCCGCAGGAGAAGCAGGAGCTGTCGCAACTGATCGACCGTCTGCGCCGCGAACATGGCGTAGCCGTGCTGCTGATCGAACACGACATGAGCCTCATCATGGGCATCTCCGACCGCATCCTGGTGATGGAGCACGGCAAGCCCATCGTCACCGGCACCCCCGAACAGGTGCGCAGCGACGAACGTGTGATCAAGGCCTACCTGGGAGAAGAATGATGCTGCAGTTTGACAAGGTGCATACCCACTACGGTGCCATCGAGGCCCTGCACGGCGTATCGCTGACGGTGGAAAAGGGCGAGATCGTTACCCTCATCGGTGCCAACGGTGCCGGCAAGACCACGCTCCTGATGACGCTGTGCGGCCGTCCGCGCGCTTCCAGTGGCCGCGTACTCTTCGAAGGGCAGGACATCACGCAGCTGCCAACCCACGAGATCATGCGCCGCGGGCTGGCGATCTCGCCCGAAGGCCGGCGCGTCTTCCCCAGCCTGACCGTGCTGGAAAACCTCAAAATGGGCGCCTTCTTCGCCAGCAATGAGGACATCGAACGGGGCATCGAGTACGTCTTCGGACTCTTCCCGCGTTTGAAGGAACGCGCGGCGCAACGGGCCGGGACCATGTCCGGCGGCGAGCAGCAGATGCTGGCCATCGGGCGCGCGCTGATGAGCAAGCCGCGCCTGTTGTTGCTGGACGAACCCACGCTGGGCCTGGCCCCGCTGGTGATTGCGCAGATCTTCGAGATCATCCGTACCATCCGCGAGAGCGGCGTGACCGTGTTCCTGGTCGAGCAGAACGCCAACAAGGCGCTGGGCGTGGCCGACCGTGGCTATGTGCTGGAAAACGGCCATGTGGTCATGTCCGATACCGGTGCCAACCTGCTGGCCAACAGCGATGTGCGCAAGGCCTATCTCGGCCACGGCTGATACCGGCAGCGACGCCACCCGATCCACGGCCCGGCCATGCACATGGCCGGGCCGTGTCGTTTCCAGTATCCTGAAAAGCTGCTGCGCCCTTTGCTGCAGAGCAGCAACAAAGTGCGTAGAATACCGGCCCATCCTGGCCCCGGCGCGACGGCGCGGCACCTTGAGCGTGCTTTGGGGGCCTTTCATTTGGACGACGACATGACACACCCCACACGCCGCCGGGTACTCAAAGTGGCGGGCCTGATGGCAGGTGCCGGCGCTGCCGGCCTGTTCTGGTCCCTGCCGCACCGGGTCACGGCACAAAACAATCCGGCGACCGTGCCGGTGGACGATTTCCTTCAGGTTTCCCGGCAACTGACTGAACGCCAGGATTTGAGCCCCAAGCTGGGCGCGGCTTTGCTGCTGGCCCTGTCCAAAACCGAAAAAGACCTGGCCGCGCGCCTGCAATCGCTCAAGGGCCTGCTGCAATCCCAGCCGGCGCTGCTGCAAGCGGAGCGCCTGGCCTTCCCGGCCGAGCAGGGCGACAGCGAAAAGCTGGCCCGCGTCATCCTCGGCGCCTGGTACGACGGCGTGGTCGGCAAGGGCAAGAACGCCCAGTACGTCACCTACATCAATACGCTCTCCAACGGACTGGTGAGCGGCAAGCTGGTGCCGCCCAGTTTTTCCTATGGCCCTTGCGGCAGCTGGTCGCGCCAGCCCTGATTTGCGAGAGTGACATTCATGAGTAATCCCAATTCCGCCGACGTGGTGGTGATCGGTGCCGGTGTGACCGGCGCCTTGCTGGCCACGCGCCTGGCCAAGAGCGGCAAGTCGGTGCTGCTGCTGGAATCCGGCCCGCGCATGGGCCGCGACCAACTGGTCGAACGTTTCCGCAGCTCGGCTTTCAAGTCCGACTTCATGGCGCCGTATCCGTATTCGCCGCTGGCACCGCACCCGCGCTATACGCCGGAGCCCAACGGCTACCTGCAGCAGAAGGGGCCGCATGCCTTCAATGCGCAGTACATCCGCATGTTCGGCGGCACCAGCTGGCACTGGGCGGCGCAGTTGTGGCGCTATGTGCCCAATGACTTCCGCCAGCACAGCCTGTATGGCGTCGGCAAGGATTGGCCGATCAGCTATGACGACCTGGAAGACTACTACTACCAGGCCGAGGTCATCGCCGGTGTCGGCGGCTCGCCCGAGAGCGGCTCGCCGCGCAAGCATCCTTTCCCGATGGAGCGGGTGCCGGCCTCCTGGCTGCAGCAACGCGTGACGGCCCGTCTGGCGCCGGAATTCACCGTGCTCGACGACAGCACCGGCCGCAACAGCCGCAACTATGATGGCCGTCCGGCCTGCTGCGGCAACAACAACTGCATGCCGCTGTGTCCCATCGATGCCCAGTATCACGGCGGGCTGGCTGCGCAGCAGGCCGAAGACAGCGGCGTACAGGTCATCACCGAGGCCGTGGTCTATCGCCTGGAACATGACGAAAAAGGCCGCATCGCCGCCGTCCATTATTACGACTGGAACAAGGTCAGCCACCGCATCACCGCGCAGACCTTCGTGCTGGCCGCCAATGCCATCGAGACCCCCAAATTGCTGTTGATGTCGGTGAGCGACAAGTTCCCGCAGGGGATCGCCAACGCCCGCGACAACGTCGGCCGCAACCTGTGCGACCACCCGGCCATCGGCGTGACCTTCGATGTGGATGAAGAAATCTGGCCCGGCCGTGGTCCGGTCAGCCCTTGCTCCATCGGCCAGTTCCGCGATGGCGATTTCCGTGCGGAGCACGCGCCGTTCCGCATCGATATTTCCAATGCCTCGCAGGTGGCGTCGGTGACCAAGGAAGTGCTCGCCGAGGGTTACTTCGGCAAGCGCCTGGAAGAGCAGATCCTGTTCCGCGCCGCACGCCGCCTGAGCATCAAGAACGCGCTGGAACAACTGCCGGACCGCAACAACCGCGTGACCCTCGGCGACAAGAAGGATGAACTTGGCCTGCCCGTCCCGGCCCTGTACTGGAACGTGGACGACTACGTCGTCAAGGGCACCGAGAAGACCCGCGCCGCCTACGACGCCATCGCCGCCCGGCTGGGTGCGACCAACATCAAGCACAGCAAGAGCGGGGCGTTCTCCAATCGCCAGCACATCACCGGTACGCTCTCCATGGGCCTGGACCCGGCCACCAGCGTCACCGATGCCTGGGGCCGCGCACACGACCACGAGAACCTGTTCATGGTCGGCACCGGCGTCATGCCCACGGTCGGCACCTGCAACGTCACGCTGACCGCGATGGCACTGGCGCTGCGCACGGCCGACAAGATCATCGAGGAGAGCCGCCATGCGTAAGCCGTTCAAGCGCCTGATGGCGATGCTGTCCTTGCTGGGAGTGGTCGCGCTGGCCCATGCGGCCGATGATGCGCAGTTGATCAAGCGCGGCGAGTACCTGGCCATCGCCGGTGACTCCCCCCCCTGCCACAGCGAGAAGGGACGCGCCCCGTTCAGCGGCGGGCATCCGATCAGCAGTCCCCTTGGCACCATCTACAGCACCAACATCACGCCCTCCAAGACCCACGGCATCGGCCAGTACACGCCGGAGCAATTTGCCGCGGCCTTGCGTCGCGGCGTGCGTGCCGATGGCAGCAACCTGTATCCGGCCATGCCCTATACCGCCTATGCGCGGCTGAACGATGAGGATGTGGCGGCGCTGTACGCCTACTTCATGCAGGGCGTGCAGCCGGTGGACCAGGCTCCGCCGGCGACGGCGCTGCCGTTCCCGTTCAACATCCGCATGTCGATGAAGGCGTGGAACTGGCTGTTCCTGGACACCAAGCCCTTTGAGCCCGACCCGGCACAATCGGCGCAGTGGAATCGCGGGGCCTACCTGGTGCAGGGCCTGGCCCATTGCAGCACCTGCCACACGCCGCGCAATGTGCTCATGGCCGAGCAACTGGAGCGCCGCCTGCAAGGGGCCTCGCTCGGCACCTGGTACGCGCCCGACATCAGCCCCGCTGCCTTGCAGGCCAAGCCGGCCTGGACCCGCGCCATGCTGGCCGACTACCTGGCCAGCGGCCACGCCGCCAATGGGGCCACCGCCGGCGGACCGATGCTGGAAGCCATCGAAAAGAGTTTCTCGCGCATGACCCGTGAGGATCTGGACGCGATGGCCACCTATCTGCTGCCGGCCAGTCCGGCCGCGGCGGCTCCGGCGTCCGCGACAGCACCGGCTGCTGCCGTCCCTGCGCTGACCCCGGTGCAGGGCGACGATACGCCCCAGGCGCTGGCCGCCATGAGTGTGGGTGCACGTGTCTATATGAACAATTGCGCCTCCTGCCACAACACCGGCGGGCAGGGCCTCAACGGCCTGCCGTCCTTGCAGCAGCATCCGCTGCTGCGCCAGCCCAATGCCGACAACGTGGCCATGGCGATCCTCGAAGGCGTGCTGCCGGAACACGGACAAGGCATGATCGGATTTGCCCATACCTTGAATGATGGCGAGATTGCGGCAGTGACCAACTACCTGATGCAGGATCTGGGTGGCAGCAAGGTCAGCATCAGCGCCGAGCGCGTCAAAGCCTTGCGGGCCGGCGGTGAGCCCTCGCCGCTGTTGTGGGTGGCGCGCGGCGGCATGGTGCTGCTGGTGCTGGTCCTGCTGGGCGTGGCGGTCTGGTGGCGTCGCCGCAGCAAGTCAGGCACGGCTGGCTGACGCCATTGGAAAGACCTTCCAACGCGCCTGACATGTCATACCAGATGCCGCCCGCTTGCTCCGGGCGGCTCTTTTTTTATGCTGCGTGGCGGCTTTTGCGTGGCAATGGTCTGCTGCGAGTGACATTCGGGATTGTTTCGGGCTATCCTCGACACTCGATGAGGAAAAGCATGAAAAAGATTTCGCAGCACCTGAAGCAACTGGGCATGGGCAGCCTGCTGCTGGCCAGCGCCTGGATGATTCCCGCTGCGGCACACGCGGACCGGCTCGGCGAGATCCAGGAGCGTGGCTCGCTGATCTGCGCCACGCTGGCCAGCAATGAGCCGCTGGGTTTCCCCGATCCGCAGAGCGGCCAGATCGTCGGTTTCGATGTGGACATGTGCAGTGCCATCGCCGCCAAGCTGGGCGTCAAGATGCGGCAGCGCAGTTTGACCGTGGAAGCCCGTCTGCCGGCGCTGATCCAGGGCGAGGTTGACCTGGTCTCGGGCGCACTGGGCTATACCCGCGAGCGGGCGCGCCAGATCGATTTCACGGCTTCGCATTACCAGACGCCGATCAAGCTGCTCGTGTACAGCGATTCCGGACTGAATCTGGTATCCGACCTGGAAGGCAAGCGCATCAGCGCCAATCGCGGTTCCACCCCGGAGCAGGCGGTGCGGCGCGTACTGCGCAAGGCCACCTTGCTGACTTTCCCTGAGACCCCGCAAACCTTCCTGGCTATGGCCCAGCGGCAGGTCGATGCCATGGCCGTGGCCATGCCCTCGGGGATCCGCTTCGTCAACGAATCGGGCGGACGCTTCCGCTTCGTCGAAGGCGCACTGGCCTGGGAGCCGACGGCGCTGGGTGTCAAGAAGGGCGAGCACCGACTGCTGGACGCCGTCAACAAGGCGCTGGTCGCGCTGGAAAAGGACGGCGAGATCGACGCCATGTGGATCAAGTGGTTCGGTCCCAAGACCAAGTTCAATATTCCCCGCGACAAGAAGCTCACGCCCATTTCGGCATTCCGCCACGCGGGCTGACGGCATCATCCGATCCGGGCGCTGCGGCGTCCGTTTCCTTTTTTGGTTTTCCTCGCGCACGGACAGCGCAACAGAGCGATAGAGCAGGTTCATGGCAGTCACTTCCGCATCGTCTTCCACTTCCCCCGATCATCATGACGGCTTGCCGCCGCGCCAGCGGCTGCTGGCCATTGCCACGGTGGTGCTGGGCCTGAGCATCGCGGTGCTCGACGGCTCCATCGCCAATCTGGCGTTGCCGGTCATGGCCACCGACCTGAAAGCCAGCGATGCCGATGCCATCTGGGTCATCAACAGCTACCAGATCGCCATGGCGGTGTGCCTGCTGCCGCTGGCCTCGCTGGGCGAAGTGATCGGCTACCGGCGCGTCTACCTGGGCGGCTTGTTCCTGTTCACCCTGGCCTCGCTGGCCTGCGCGGCCAGCGGCGACATGCTGCAACTGAGCCTGGCGCGGGTGCTGCAGGGGCTGGGGGCGGCCGGCATCCTGTCGGTCAATACCGCGCTGATCCGCTTCATCTATCCGGCCCGGCAACTGGGCCGGGCCATCGGCTACAACGCGCTGGTGGCCGGGACCGGCAATGCGCTGGGGCCCACTGTGGCCGGGGTCATCCTGCATCTGGGCTCATGGCACTGGCTGTTCCTCATCAACATCCCGCTCGGACTGGCGGCGCTGGCCGTGGGTAGCCGCGCCTTGCCGTTCAATCCCTTGTCGGCCCGCCGTTTCGATCGCCAGTCGGCGCTGCTGTGCATGGCCTTCATCGGCTTGCTGCTCTACACCATCGATGCCATCGGCCACCTGCAGGGCGGCTGGGTGGTGGCGGGCTGCGCGCTGCTGACCGCCATCAGCCTGGCATTGCTGCTCAAACTGCAGTCGCCGAGCGCGCCCATGCTGCCGCTGGACCTGCTGCGCATCCCCTTGTTTGCCTTGTCGATCGGGACCTCGTTTTGCTCCTTCGCGGCGCAGATGGCGGTTTTCGTCATGTTGCCCTTCATGCTGCAGAATCATCTGGGTATGGGCGCCGCGCGCGCGGGCATGCTGCTGACGGCCTGGCCGGTGGCCGTGGCGCTGACCGGGGTGGTGGCCGGCAAGCTGTCGGACCGCGTCGCTGCCGGTTTGCTGGGCGGGATCGGGCTGGCCGTGATGTGCTTGGGATTGCTGGTCTTGCTGACGGTGGACCGCAGCACGCCCGATGGCCTGATGCTGGCGATGTTTGCGGTGTGCGGTATCGGCTTCGGACTGTTCCAGTCGCCCAACAACCGCACCATGATCAGTGCCGCGCCGCGTGAACGGACTGGCGGAGCCAGCGGCATGCTGGGCACGGCACGCCTGACCGGCCAGACCGTGGGGGCGTCGGTGGTGGCGATGCTGATGGGGTTCTCGGGCTCGCCGTATGCGCTGGTCCTGTGCTTTGCCGCCGCCCTGGCGGGCGCGGCCAGCCTGGTCAGCCTGTCGCGGCTGCGTTATTGAGCGGGAGGACCGGGCAGGGCGTTGAGACCGGGTTTGCCGGGCTTACAGCGCCGGTGCCACCGTCTCGCCATGCGCATGCTGGTGCGCGGCATGGGCCGCCACGGAGAGCGCCATGCTGAGATAGTTTTCGCTGCGGCGGCGCTGCTGCGCCTGCTGCTGTTCCAGCGCAAACAATTGCTGGTAGAGATTGCGGATCTGCTGCTGCAGCAACTGGCGCTGCTGCTTGCCATCCCGGTTGCCCGGGAAACGCGCCAGGGACTGCGCCTGCTGCTGCAGGAGCAGGATGCGGTGGCTCAATTGCGCCACCAGCTCGGCGGGGTCATGGTCCAGCGTGTCTGCCACTGCGACTTCGGCGTGGGCAGGTTGTTCTTGTTCATACGCGACGTTCATGCGAACTCCAGCCCACAGGGGCGCAAGGATTGCAAGGGGACTGCGATAGTGCCTTCGCTTTGTTTTACGGCAGCCACGCGGACATCTTGAGCCATGGAAAGTAAAAAAAGTAAAAGGCGCAGTCCCCGTCAGGGGGCTGCGCCTTTGACATGCGGGCGGCCTCAGGGCGGCCCGCAGTGGCTGCGGTCAGGGGATCAGATCACGCCACGGCGCATCTGGTCCAGCTCGATGGATTCGAACAGGGCCTTGAAATTGCCCTCGCCGAAGCCGTCATTGCCCTTGCGCTGGATGATTTCATAGAACACCGGCCCGATCAGGTTCTGCGTGAAGATCTGCAGCAGCAGGCCCTGGCCATCGGTGGGTGCGCCGTCGATCAGGATCTTCAGTTCACGCAAGGCAGCCAGGTCTTCGCCATGGCCGGGGATGCGGCGTTCCACCAGGTCATAGTAGGTGGCGATGGTGTCCTGCAGCGGCACGCCGCGGGCGTAGAGGGCACGCACGGTCTGGTAGATGTCGTCGGTGCCCAGGGCGATGTGCTGGATGCCTTCGCCGTTGTACTGCTTGATGAATTCCTCGATCTGCGACTTGTCGTCGGCACTCTCGTTGATGGGAATGCGGATCTTGCCGCAGGGGCTGGTCATGGCGCGCGAACGCAGGCCGGTGACCTTGCCCTCGATGTCGAAATACTTGATCTCGCGGAAATTGAACAGGCGCGTATAGAACGACGACCAGGTGTCCATCGCGCCGCGCATGACGTTGTGGGTCAGGTGGTCGATGTAGGTCAGGCCCACGCCCTTGGGATTGCGTTCCACGTCCGGGAAGAACTGGAAGTCGACGTCATAGATGGAGCCATTGTCGCCATAGCGGTCCACCAGATAGAGCAGCGAGCCGCCGATGCCGCGAATGGCAGGAATGTTCAGTTCCATCGGGCCCAGCTTGGCTTCCACGCCTTCGGCACCGAGCTCGAGTGCACGTTTGTACACATGGGCCGCATCCTTGACGCGGAAGGCCATGGCGTTCACCGAGGCCCCGTGCACCTGGGCGAAGGCGGCGGCATTGCTGCCGGGTTCGCCGTTGAGGATGAAGTTGATCTGGCCCTGGCGATACAGGGTGACATTCTTGGAGCGGTGGCGCGCCACGGCGGTGAAGCCCATCAGCTCCAGCACGGCGGCAATGCCGGCCGGATCGGCGGCGGTGTACTCGACGAACTCGAAGCCGTCGGTGCCCATGGGATTGTCGAACAGGTCGCCGCTGGCGCGGGCAGGGGAATTGGCGGCTGCGGTGGCGAACTGGGTGTCTGCGTGGCCCATCTGGTGTCTCCTCGTGTGGGGAGGGCCGGCAAGCGCGGCCCATGCGAGGAGTTTATTGCGTCAAGACTGCAATTTGTGATTGTTTTTTGCGCGATATATTAGATAATATGCACAAATAATTCTTAAATATGAACTTTGGAGAGACAAATGAGCATCATCAACGTGGACCGCTACGACCTGGCCTTGCTGACCGAGCTGCAGCGAGATGGCCATATTACCAATAGCGCCCTCGGTCTGAAAGTCCACCTGTCCACTTCGCAGATCAGCCGCCGCGTGCAGCGGCTGGAAGAAGCCCACGTCATCGAACGCTACACCGCCGTGCTGGACCCGGCCGTGGTCGGTCTGGGCGTGACCGCGTTCACCACCGTGACCCTGGACCGCCAGGGCGAAACCCGAGGCGAACTCTTCGAGAAGGCCGTGGAAACGATGCCGGAAGTGACCGAATGTTTCTCCGTCACGGGCGAGGGCGATTATATCCTGCGCATCGTGGCCCCCGACCTGGCCGCTTTCTCCGAATTCATGATGACGCGCCTGCTGCGCCTGCCGGGCGTGACCAACGTCAAGTCCAACATCACCCTCAAAAAGGTCAAGCAATCCCATGAACTGCCGCTGGAACACGTGATGCAGCCGGTGAAGTCGCGCCAGCGCATCCGCTTCTCGCAGTGAGGCTTCAAAAAGCATGATGCCGTTATTCAATGATTGGATGCCTCAATCATTGAATAAGCGAATGATGCTTTTTATCAGGCTTTTCTCCGCCTCTGATCCGGCTCAGGAATTCAAAAGCAATCGCCGGAGTGCCGCCCCGTCAGCGCAGGCCTAGAATCAGTGGCATCCGATTCCGGGAGCGCTCCATGCTGACCATGACTTCTTCTCCTCCGCCGACTAGCTCAACTGCCTCCGCCGCCGACGTCAACGGACTCGACCCCGACACCTGCTGGCAAGCCGTGCAGCAGCGCGATGCGTCTTTCGATGGCCGGTTCTGGTATGCGGTGCGAACCACCGGCGTGTACTGCAAGCCCTCCTGCGGGGCACGCACACCCTTGCGCAAGAACGTGGCCTTCCACGCCAGCTGCGCTGCGGCCGAAGCGGCGGGCTTTCGTCCCTGCCAGCGCTGCAAGCCGGACCAGCCGCCCTTGCACGAGCGCCAGGCACAGGCCATCGCGCAAGCCTGCCGCCTGATCGCGCAGGCCGAGGAACAGCCCGACACGGCCACGCTGGCGCAGGCCGCGGGCTTGAGCCGTCATCATTTTCATCGGCTCTTCAAGCAGCACACCGGCCTCACTCCCAAGGCCTATGCCGATGCCCATCGCGCCGGCCGCCTGCGCGCGCAACTCGGCGGCAGTGCCAGCGTGACCGAGACGTTCTATGACGTCGGCTTCCATTCCAGTGGCCGCTTCTATGCGCAGAGCAAGGCGCAGCTGGGCATGAAGCCGGCGACCTATCGTCGCGGCGGCCGCGGCGAGAAAATCCGCTTCGCTGTTGCGCAATGCTGGCTGGGGGCCTTGCTGGTGGCGGCTACGGAGCAGGGCATCTGCGCGCTGACGCTGGGCAGCGAGCCCGAGGAATTGCTGCGGCAACTGCAGGACCGTTTCCCCCATGCCGATCTCGCCCCCGGCGATGCCGCCTTCGAGCAAACGCTGGCACAGGTACTGACCGCGCTGGACGATCCGCGACAGGGTGCCGCCTTGCCACTGGACGTGCGCGGTACCGCCTTCCAGCAGCGTGTGTGGCAGGCACTGCGCGCAGTGCCGCCCGGGGTCACCTTGACCTATGCCGAACTGGCTGCGCGCATCGGCCAGCCTGCGGCGGTGCGGGCGGTCGCCAATGCCTGTGCGCGCAACGAGATCGCCGTGCTCATTCCCTGCCATCGCATCGTCCGGCTCGATGGCGCACCCTCCGGCTATCGCTGGGGCATCGCGCGCAAGAGCGCCTTGCTGGCGCGCGAAGCGGAGGGCAGGGACGCCGCCGCCAGCCCGAAAGACCAGCGCGCCTGAAGTGTTTGCCCTGCGCGGCTACAATAGGCCTTCCTTCATCGCTGGAGTTGCGCATGCATGTTCTTGGCAAGGCTGGTCTCGCATTCGCGGGCGCGGTACTGATCCTGGGTGGTGTGGTCGCCTGTTCGCCGCTGTCGGCCATCAATGCCGTCACGCCCGCTTCCTCCTACGTCAAGACCGAAGGGGTGGCCTACGCCAACACCGATAACCCGCGTCAAAAGCTGGACATCTATCGTCCCGCCAACGCCCCGGCCACCGCCTCCGGCCCGGGCTTGCCGGTGGTGGTGTTCTTCTATGGCGGCAGCTGGAACGAGGGTAGCCGCAAGGATTACGCCTTCGTCGGCGAGGCCCTGAGTTCTCGCGGGTTCATCGCCGTACTGCCTGATTACCGCGTCTATCCCGAAGTGCGTTATCCCGATTTCGTGAAGGACAGCGCCCAGGCCGTGGCCTGGACCTTGCGCTCGGTGCGCGAACTGGGCGGCGATCCGCAGCGTGTCTTTGTCATGGGACATAGCGCCGGTGCCTACAATGCCGCCATGGTGGCGCTCGATGCGCGCTGGCTGCGCGCAGCCGGGGCCTCGCCGGCACAGCTGCGCGGCTGGATCGGCCTGGCCGGACCCTATGATTTCCTGCCCATCGAAAACGAGGATGTAAAACCGGTCTTCTTCGCGCCCGATTCGCCACCGGATTCGCAACCGGTGCGGCACGTGGAAGCCGGTGCGCCGCCCGCGTTGCTGATCGCCTCGCACAAGGACAAGCTGGTGGGCGCCGAACGCAATACCGGTGGCCTGGCCAAACTGCTGCGCGCACAGCAGGTGCCGGTGGTGGAGCGCTACTTCGACAACACCTCGCACGCTTCGCTGGTGGGCAGCCTCTCTCGGCCGCTGCGTTTCATCGCGCCGACTCTCGAAGAAGTGAGCCAATTCATTGAAAATCCGCCACCGCGTCCGGAGCCTTCCAAGTGAGCGGTGACCTCTTCGCTGGCCTGGCGCGTGATCCTGCGGTGGAGACCATCACCGAAGGTGCGCTGCTGCTGCGCGCCTTTGTCGACGAAGAGGAAGCCGCAGCCTTGATGGCGGCCATCGACAAGGTTCTGGCCGCCTCGCCCCTGCGCCACATGCAGACCCCGGGCGGTTTCCGCATGTCGGTGGCGATGAGCAATTGCGGCCAGTTTGGATGGGTGACGGATCGTCGCGGCTATCGTTACCAGTCACTCGATCCGCTGTCCGAGCGCGACTGGCCAGCCATGCCAGAGGCCTTCGTGGCATTGGCCGCGCGCGCCTCAGCCGAGGCGGGATTTGCAGGATTCGATCCTGACGCTTGCCTCATCAATCGCTACGAACCCGGTGCGCGCATGTCGCTGCATCAGGACAAGAATGAACTGGACATGGACCAGCCCATCGTCTCGGTCTCGTTCGGTCTGCCCGCGACCTTCCTGTTCGGTGGCATGGCGCGTACCGACAAGCCGCAGCGCATGCGGCTGGAGAGTGGCGATGTGGTGGTGTGGGGCGGCCCGGCGCGGCTGGCCTTCCATGGCGTCGATCCCTTACGCGACGGCGAGCACCCGCTGACCGGGCGCTGCCGTTACAACCTGACTTTCCGCCGCGCGCGCTGAGCGCTGCCGGTTCAGGCGCGTGCCGTTGGCCGCGCCGCTTTTCTGCGCGGCACCGAAGCGGTAGCGGTGCGTGCGGCGGGTTTGCGACGTGGCTTGCGAGCCGGTTGTTGTTCCGCCTCTTGCAGACGCTGTTGCAGCAAGGCCAGTACAGCGGCTTCCTCCGGCGACAGATCCTGCAACTCTTCCACCAGTTCGGCCTGCACCCGTTCTTCCAGCCGCTCCGCAAAACTGCCGTCCAGGTAACTTTCGATGACGGCAGGATGCACGTAACACTTGCGGCAGATGGAAGGCGTATTGCCCAGGCGGCGCGCCACGTTCTCGATGGCGCGCACCACGTTCTGCTTGGCCTGCGCCTGCGAGTCCACCCGCTCGAAGGCCTGCAGCGCCAGCGTGGCCAGCACCGTGCCGGCCCAGGTGCGGAAATCCTTGGCACTGAAATCCTCGCCCGCTGCTTCACGCAGATAGGCATTCACGTCACCCGAATCGATGCAGTGGCGCTCGCCCTCGTCATCCACGTACTGGAACAGTTCCTGCCCCGGCAACTCGCGCATCTTGCGGATGATGCGGGCCACATAGGGATCGTGCAGCTTGATGTCATGCTGCACGCCGCTCTTGCCGCGGAAGCGGAACAGCACATCGCTGCCATCCACGCGGACGTGGCGATGGCGCAGCGTGGTCAGGCCGAAGGATTGATTCTGTTTGGCGTATTCGTCATTGCCCACGCGCATGAAGGTGGTCTGCAGCAGATGCACGACAGCGGCCAATACTTTCTGCCGATGCAGGCCGGGACGTTTCAGGTCTTGCTCCACCACGCGGCGGATGGTCGGCAGCGCACGCGCAAAACTGATCATGCGCAGGTACTTGGCATCATCGCGCACCGAGCGCCAGCGTGCGTGATAGCGATACTGCTTGCGCCCGCGCGCATCGCGTCCGGTGGCCTGGATGTGGCCGTTGGCGTGCGGGCTGATCCAGACGTCTTCCCAAGCGGGCGGGATGGCCAGAGACTTCAGGCGCGCCACCACATCGTCATCACGAATGAGCTCGCCGTGCGCATCGTGATACGCGAAGCCCTTGCCACGCCGGCGGCGGCGTATGCCCGGCATGCCGTCGTTGACATAGCGCAGCTGGTTGGCACGGGCGATGTCGATGGCCTCGTCCTGATGGCGGGCATCGGCGGGCGGCGGGGCCGAAGGCGATGATGATGATGATTGCTCGGACGCTGCGGCGATACGATCCATGATGGTCTCCTCGGACGCAGTCCGCCGGGAGATCCGGCGGCCGTCCATGCGGGCCATTATTGAGCAATCGCCGTGACGCGGCAGTCAGCCATCGGCCGGGGATGGTGTGGGATTTTTCCGGCAGGCAGGTCTGCTCAGAAAGCCCATTGCAGGTTGAAGCCGCCCGTCACGGCCGCCGTCTGGAAACCTTGCGGCTTGGCCAGGGGCGTGGCCACGAACATGTCATAGCTCAGCTTGCCGAGGTTGCCGCGCAAGCCCAGCGCCGCCCCCGTGAGTCGCTGGCCGGTGAGGAATTGCGCCGAGGGCCCTGCGACCGCGCCGGTATCGATACCGGCAAACACTTCCTGCCCGCTCTCGCCCAGGCCCAGCGCCAGTTCATTGCGCAGGAACCAGCCACGCTCGGCCTGCAGCGTCAGTTCGCCGTCGAAACCGCGCACCGTATAACGGCCGCCGATGGAGAACTGATCCTGCGGCGGCAGACTGCCCCGGTTCCACTGCGCGCGCAGCGTGCTGCTGTAGCGCAGGCGCGCACCGGCCAGCTGGAACGGCGCATTGACGGAGGCATCCAGCAGCCACAGACCATAGCGCGTGCCGATCTGCGGCAGGTCGAACGGCGAGCTGGGCTCGGCCCCTTGCGTATCGAGTGAACGGCGATAGGCCAGCGTGGCATCGGCAATCGCATCGCCCAGAAACTGCCGGTGATTCAATCCCGCCTCCCACGCCGTGGTGCGGCGTTGCTGGGCGCCGACTTCGAGTTCATCAATCGCGTTGTAAGCCTTGCGCAGCAAGGCTTTGCCGAAGGCCGTGGTCTTGCCGGCCGCATCGCGATGGAGCAGGCGAGACAGTTTGAATTCGGTGGTTTCGGAACGCCCGCTGTAGACGAAATTCTCGAAGGCTCCCGCGACCGTCTGGTGATAGCGGTTACCCGACATCGTCACGGCCGCCATCCAGTTGCCCAGCGGGAGCGAGTAATGCAGCGTGTAGGCATGGCTGCCGTGGTCGCCGTAGTGATTCAGGCTGCGGCTGACGCTGACGTAGAAGAGGTCATTGAGGGTCCACCAATTGTCATAGGACAAGGTCAGCCCGGCCAGATATTTGCCGGTGGCCTTCGCACCGCCATCGTCCAGCGATGCCGTGAGACGGAAGGGGAAAGCCTGCTGGTACTGGATCACCAGATCGCTGTCGCCCGCCTCGGCCCCTTTGTCCTCGGAGGGCGTGATCTTGATGTCGGCCTGCACGGTCGGCAGGCGCTTGAAATTTTCCAGGCCCTGTTCGATATCGCGCAGGTTGAGGATGTCGCCCGGGCTGATGGGCAGGGCGTTGAAGGCGGTCCCGCGCGCATCGGCGTCGGGCGCAAAGCGGATGTGGCGCACGCGCCCCGGTACCACGCTCAGCACTAGCCGTCCCGTCGACAGATCTTGCGGACGCGCCAGCACGCGCGTGGTGGTGTAGCCGCGCGCGACGATGGCGCTCTCGACCCGGGCCAGGACCAGGTTCACGCCTTGCGAGCCCAGGCAGCGGCCCACCGCGCCACGTTCGCCGGTGACGCTGTCGAGCGCAAAACGAAAACGCTCGGCCTGTTCACCCTCCAGCGCAATCGCCGTGATCCTGCGGCAGGGTTGCTCCTGCTCGGGGAAATCCTGCGCCATCGCGCTGGCGGCGGGCGTACCCAGATTCACGTCAGGACGCTGCTCCTGCTGCTGGCGCAGGGCGCGTTCGCGCTCGCGCTGCAACTGCTCCTGGTTGACGGCGGTTTGCCCGTGGGCAAGGGAAATGACCAGATTCAGACCAAGGATGAGTACAAATCGGGGAGAGGGCGAACGGAAGATGGAAGACATCGGAAACATGGTGAGTCGTCCCAAAGCCACACTGGGCAAGGGATTCAAAAGAAATGGGAGGGCTGGCAAAACAAGTGTTGGTTTTTGCCTACAGGAAAGCTTCTCGTGTAATGAAAAATCACCTTTCCTCGTTAACCTAAATTAACATCCCGACCCTGGCAAGCAAAATCTTGCCAACCGGAAACGGAAAACAACGAATCGGGGTTTGTTGTCGTGGCCGGTCATAACGACAACAGCACCCGGGGTTTTCATGAATCGTCAGCGTTACAAGCTGGTTTTCAACCGGCATCGTGGCCAGTTGATGGCCGTTGCAGAAATCGCCTCCAGCATCCAGCATCACGGCCGCACATCGGCCAACGGTGCGGCGATGCCGGACCTGTTACCGTCCGCTTTGCGCTTTTCGCTGCTGGCGGTAGCGCTGGCCCTGGCCATGAACACCGTGGCCCATGCGCAGATCCTGGGCGACCGCAACGCCCCGCGCAACCAGCAGCCGACCGTGCTGGCCACGCCCAATGGCGTGCCGGTGGTCAACATCCAGACCCCGGGTGCAGCGGGGGTGTCGCTCAACAGCTACCGGCAATTCGATGTCGGCCCCAATGGCGCCATCCTCAACAATGCGCAGGGCACCACGGCCACCCAGCTGGGCGGCTATGTGGCGGGAAATCCATGGCTGGCCACGGGCGCAGCGCGCGTGATCGTGAACCAGGTCAACTCGGCCAACCCCAGCTATCTGCGCGGCTACCTGGAAGTGGCGGGGGCGCGGGCGCAGGTGGTGGTGGCCAATCCGGCGGGCATCACCTGTTCCGGCTGCGGCTTCATCAATGCCAATCGCGCCACGCTCACCACGGGCGTACCGCAGATCGTCAACGGCAATCTGGACAGCTATCGCGTGTCCAGCGGTGCGGTGCGCATCGAGGGCAACGGCATGGATGCCAGTCGCACCGATTACGCCGAGATCATCGCGCGCGCCGTGCAGGTCAATGCCGGCATCTGGGCACCCGAACTCAAGGTCAGCGCGGGCCTCAACACCGTCAGCGCGGATCACGCCAGCGTGGTTCCCGGTGTGGCCGCCAGCGACGCCGCACCGGCGGTGGCCATCGACGTGGCGCAACTGGGCGGCATGTATGCCGGCCACATCTATCTGACCTCCACCGAGCATGGCGTGGGCGTGCGCAACGCGGGCAACATCGGCGCGTCGGTAGGCCAGGCGGTGGTGACGGCCGATGGCCGGCTCGAGAACAGCGGCAGTCTCACTGCTACCGGCCTGCTGGCGGTGCAGACCACAGGCGGCATCAGCAATGCGGGCGAACTGGGCAGCAAGAGCGCGGCCAGCCTCAACACCACAGCGCTGGACAACAGCGGCAGCATCGCCAGTGCCGGTGCGCTGACGGTGCAGGCCAGCGGCGCGCTGCAGAACACCGGCAGCATCGGCGGCGAGGGCAATGTGCAGATCGCCGCCGCCAGCATCGACAACCGCAACAGCATCGGCAGCAGCACTTCCCTGGCCGTGCAGGCCGCCGGTTCCCTCAGCAACAGCGGCACGCTGCAGGCCAATGCCGATGCCAGCCTCAACGCCGCCAGTGTGGACAACAGCGGCACCCTGCGTGCGGCGCAGGGTGCGCTGAACGTCAGCAGCAGCGCCCGCACCGGCAACAGCGGACGCATGGAAGCCGCGCAGGCCGTGAACCTGCAGGTCGGCAGTCTCGCCAACAGCGGCGGCGTCAATGCCGGCGAGCGCTTGCGCATCGAGGCTGCACAGAGCGTCAGCAACGACGGCACCCTGGCCGCCAATGGACCCGTGGCCGTGCAAGCCGCCAGCCTGGCCAACCGGGGAACGCTGGCCTCCAGCGCCGATGCGGTCAACGTGACGACCAGCGGAACCCTGGCCAACCAGGGCCAGGTGAATGCCGCACAAGCACTCACGCTGACAGCGGCAGGCATCGACAACCACAGCGGCAAGCTCAGCGCCAACGACATCCGCATCGACAGCCAGAACCAGTCCCTCGACAATCGCCAGGGCAACATCGCCGCGCAGCGTGACGTCCGCATCGCCAGCGGCGCGCTCGACAACGGCAGCGGCAACATCGTCGCGCAGGGCAAGCTCGACATCCGCAGCGGCGACCTCGGCAATGACGGCGGCCTGCTGCAAGCGGGCGATGCGTTGAGCCTGGATGCCGGCAGCAACACCGTGCGCAACGCCAATTCCGGCAGCGCGCGCGGCATCGTGGCGCAAGGTCCGCTGAGCGTGACGGCAGGGGCGCTGGTCAATCGGGGCAATGTCTCGTCCAACGGCGACATCAGCCTCAAGACCACCGGCCTGGACAACGATGCCGGCGTGATCGGTGCCAATGGCAAGCTGACGGTGGAGGGCAGTGCCGTGAGCAATCGCGGCGGCTCGCTGCAGGCCAGACAGGGCGTGGATCTGCAGGTGGGCGGTGGCAGCGTGGACAACAGCGCGGGCCTGATGCGCTCGGATGGCACCGTCAACGTGCAGGCCGGGACTGTCCGCAACGACAGCACCCAGGGCCAGAACCAGGGCATCGAAGGCGCCACCGTCAGCGTCAGCGCGGCCGACATCAGCAACCGCCAGGGCGCGATGCGCGGTGACGCCATCACGCTCACCGCCGGCGCCCGCATCGACAACAACTCCGGCCTGATCTCCGCCACCAACAGCGCCAGCCTCACGGATGCCAACCCGGCCAGCCGCGCGCTGGTCATCGACAACAGCAACGGCACCGTCATCGCCGGGCAGCAGACCAGCGTTTTGGCCTATTCCTTCACCGGGAGCGGCAGGTTCCTCAGCCAGAAGGACCTGCGCATCGACCTGGTGGCGTCGATTCTTCATACCGGCCAGATAGGGGCGAGCGGTGACATCGATCTGCGTACCGCAGGCACCTTTAGCAATGCCGGTGCGGTCGGTGCGGGCGGCACGCTCATGCTCACTGCCGCCACCATCGACAACCAGGCCAGCGGCTCGCTGGTGGGCAATACCTTGAAGCTCAAGGCCACCGACGTTCACACCTTCATCAACCGTGGCCTGATCGATGGCGTCAATACCGTCATCGAGAGCAGCACCGTCAACAACCTCGGCACCGGCCGCATCTATGGCGACAACATCGCCATCGGTGCAGACGTGTTGAACAACCAGGCCGAGACCGTCAACGGCGTGACCAGCGCACCGGTCATTTCGGCCCGCAACCGCCTCGACATCGGCGCGGGCGTGGTCAACAACAGCGAGCACGGGCTGATCTATTCGGTCGGCGACATGGCCATCGGCGGCGCGCTGGATGCGAACAAGAAAGCCACCGGCAGCGCCCGCGAGATCAACAACAGCAGTGCCACCATCAATGCCGATGGCAACCTGAGCATTGCGGCGGGAACCATCAACAACACCAACGCGCATCTGGAGACGACGGACCAGACGGGGCCGGGCAATCGCATTGTCAGCTTCCGGGTCAACGGGTCGTCGCAGTTGCTGGACTCCAAGTCGGCATGGCTCTACAACCGGGGCTCCGGCGAGATCCTGGATGCGTCCAACTGGCGCGCCATGGGCGATGAGGACAACTATCGCCTGTTGCTGCCCTCGGCTGCCTATCCTGCCGAGCGCTATGGTCCGCCGTTTGACTATTCGCGTGGCGCGCGGGGTGACAGTGCGGTGGCCATCGCCTATACGCCGGCCTACAGCCAGGGTGCGATGGGGGATGCTGATGCGGTCTCTTATCCGGCGATCATCAATTACAAACCGGGTGATCGCATCTGGTCGGTGATGGGAGTGACGCCGCCCGCTGAAGATCCGGGCCCCGGGCCGGGTTCGGAGCCGCGTCCTGGCGAAGCCTGCTACGAATCTTGCGTCTCTGTGCCGGTCCCGGCGGGTGTCTACGACGCATGGAAAGCCGCCTATGACGTCTGGAAGCCCAAGTACGACGCCTACATCGCCGCGTTGCTGGCGCTCAACGACAAGATCACCGCCTTCAACAACAACGTCAACAGCCGCTCCTACCGCGAATGGACCATCTACGACGGTACCGAACAGATCACGCGCACGGTCGTCACCAAGAGCGATCCGGGCATGATCACGTCCGGCGGCAACATGAGCCTGGCCGCTGGCACCGTCAACAACTACGCCAGCCAGTTCATTGCGGGCGGCACGGTGGCCGGCGACAGTGTCAACGGCACCAACCTCAACAACACCGGCCCGCTGGGCCGCCAGCGCGTGGTCTCGACGGGCTCGGCCAGTTACACCTACGTCAAGAGCCACACCTTCAGCGCAGATGATCGGCGCTACGACGATGCGCCGTATCAGTCGCAGGACATCGTCACCAACTTCCAGCTGGACATCACGCCGACCAGCGGAGCCGGACCTAATCGCCAGAATTCGGTACGCGCGGTGGCCTCGTCGGTATCGGGCGCCTCGGGTGCGAGTGCAGGTGCGGCCAGCATCCGCATCGCCAACATCGACCTGACGCTGCCCAACAATGCGCTCTTCCGCATCAACGCGGGCCCGGCGCAACGCTTCCTGGTGCAGACCGATCCGCAGTTCGTGGGCACGCGCAGCTGGCTGTCGTCGGATTTCATGTTGAATCAACTGGGCTTGACGGCCAGCGTGCGGCAGCTGGGGGATGGGTTCTATGAACAGCAACTGATCCAGCGCCAGGTGCAGCAGATCACCGGCCAGCGGTATCTGGCCGGATACAGCAGCAATGAAGCGCAATACCAGGCCTTGATGAACGCGGGCGTGCAGGTGGCGCAATCGCAGCGCTACACGCTGGGCGTGGCGCTGACCGATGCGCAGATTGCGGAACTGAAGACGGATATTGTCTGGCTGGTCAAGCAGACCGTCACGCTGGCCGATGGCAGCACGCAGGAAGTGCTTGTGCCGCAGGTGTACATCCATGCCTCCAATGTGCAGGTGACCGGACAAGGCACGCTGATCGCGGGCAATGATGTGGCCTTCCAGGCGGCGCAGGATATCGTCAACAGTGGCGGCAC
>JGI1221J13441_10000069_pt1 | contig 53748 bp, 43 predicted proteins | sample LakVidmifraction_4_FD_13441 | JGI IMG/M metagenome (IMG submission 13441) | reverse complement strand
GTACGCCAATAATTTGCTCTTCGGTAAATCGTTTCTTCATGCTGCCTCCGTATGGGGCAGACTCTACATCATTACCGTACTAATATTGGGGAGCAGGTCAACCTCATACTGAATTGGCGCAAACTTGATGAAAAATCCCTATTTTTTCTCAAATTAGATGCAAACCGTAGTCGTTAAACATATCACAAGTGTATGTCGCCCCAATAGGCTTGGTGATTGTATCAACCCAGCCAATTCTAGAGGGGCGAGGTGGCTACTCTTTCAGCGACGTTCTCACAGTTCAGGGACGGCGTTTAAAATGACTCATCAATGCCATTCCTTTAATGAATTTCTGCATGTCTTGATGAGTGATTTGGTCTAAGTCCTTGTGCTGACAAAAATACTCATGGCCTGCGGGAAGGTGATGTTCACCAAAATTTTTATAATCGCTATCGGTGAGGACGAATAGGGCCCTTAAGTGCCGAATAGTCAATGTGACATCATCCTTAGGTGCATCAGCGATGGTTCCCGTTTTATGGAACCAACGGGATGCATCCCAGAAGCGCTTCTTGCGCCCCTTTTGGATAGTCATATATGAGTTGAGCCAGTCAAGCGGCAAAGTAACATGTACGTTCCCGGAGGTAGGCGTATATCTTGACCGCTTATCATTAAAATTCTGATTTTTCTGACAAACCTCAATAGCAATCACATCCACAAATCCAGTTGGAATATGAGCAAACAAGTACATTCCATCTGGACGAGTGGTCAACCTAGTCGCTCCTGCCGGATGAATGAATGGCTGAGGAGAAGCTGACGGACAAGCCCGCACCCAATATCCACTATATGCGGGGATGGGCCAAGTATTGGTGCGGCCGGGCCATTTTTTTTCAAGAATATCTTTTGCTTGTGCGTCTGAAAGTTTCATTTTGTTTTTTATAGATATTTCATATCATGTACGAGCAATGCCCACACCAACCTAATCGGGAAACTGGAGTTGATAATGCATCAATCAAGGAGCAGTCCCACAACCTAATAAATGAAAAGGTGCAGGCAATGTTCCGACGCATTATTGGGGTCGCAGCGCTTCGCTTTGCCGCAGTTCAGTTCTAGCCACTTGGTAGGCTCCAAAAGTTATTCCATTAGGGCGTAAGCACTCAGATGTGATTGGGATAAGCAACCCATGTTGTAATCTTTCAGAAATGTCAAAGACGGCTTCTTCGCTCAGATCGCTCCACCACGCTGGTGACGCCCACGTGTTCTCTGCATAAGAGTAGCTGAACCGGATCAGAGCATTTCCTATCTCCTGAAGTCCCATCTGTTCCAAGGAGTCTACAAATTTCATACAGACAGAGTTATGTATATCAATCCATGAAAATACATAACACCCGATGTTATCGTAGCTGATGCAGTTGAAAATGATATGGCTCATCGCCTGGCTGGTTTGAGCTAGGTTCTGAATCCTGTCTCCTCGAAAATCAAAATCTGGTTGCGTAGATGAACTCACTAGAACGCGCGGGTTCGCTACGAATTCAACTATGTAGTGATTCATTCTAGAAAATTCTTTTCGTGCCAAGATTTCATCTAGCTCGCTTTTGATGTGATTCAATTCATCGAGCGCAAAATCAACCCCGCCACCGAATAAGCTAGCAAAATTCTGAATTAAGAATTGCTGGTCTAAGCCAAGCCCTCGATCAGCTTGTTTCATAAAATCGGCTGTTTTACGACTTGCTTTTTTAGCATAGAGCTCACGCGAAATGGAGCGATAGGCAAGAAGAAATAATTGCTCGTTACTCAACGTTATTGGTTGGTCTTCCAGCGGCGAGAAAAGAGTCTTGTCATGGTGTGAACAAAAACCTGTAAAGGTTGATGCCTGATTTATACCTACGCGATGCAATCCAAGACGGCCATTGTTGTTTTCAAACTCAGACAATCTCGGCTTCGTTCCCATCACATGGCCATCGACGGCAATTTGTCTTAAAGAGCCGCTTTTAGATATCGTATGCGCTCGAACGATTTTTCCAGAGCAGTGCTGTTTTAACAGGGCATTAACAGAACAAAATTCTGCCCCTTGATTTCTTCTGCCATTGTTCTCAAAATCGGACCGCTCTAACGGATCTTGCTGAGCTCGATTCAAATGGCAATCTGCATACTTGGTACCTGATCCACACCAGCATGGATCAGCGCCATCTATATTTTTTTCCATTTTTCAGTCTTATCTTGAAATAAATATATTTAGGTTTTGGTGGGCGGCTTTGCTCCGCTTGAATCGAAACAGTTACCAATTTTGACCAATCAGTTGCTAGGCTTTGAAGTGAATTTTCTAGCCTGATGGATATTATCCATCCCTCGAACAACCAAATAGACACCTGCGGTTAGGATAACAAGAAAGAATTCCGGCTGAAGGTAGCTTCAACTTTTCTTCTTCGGACAGTTCGAATCTCTCCTCGATTCTTTCGGCGAATGAGTTACCCAACGTATTTTTGCGACCATTGATAATTGCGCTTAGGTAAGAAGGGTCGACTCCAATTTGATACGCGAACTCCTTCTGACGCATTCCGCGTGAACGGCAAAAGTCATATAAGAAAGCAGAAAAAGGGGTCACGACGAACCATCTTTGAAATTAAATTAATGTCCATATTTTAGTTGCTTAAGTTCATTAATTCAATAAAACCTTTTAAAATCAAATACTTATCTATACAAACTATACCTAGCATATAGTTTGCTATTAAATATTCTTTTAAAATCAACGCCTTGAGCCTAGTTCTCTCGGATGAATGGTTATCCGTCTTTACAATTCCAATAGAATTCATCAGCATAAAAAAAGCCTCGGGTTAATCGAGGCTTTTTTTGGTACAACTGCATATATTTTAGCTGCCGAGACCGCTGTTAAAAATGTAGGGATTTGTCATAAATTTGGAGATTTAATTATCATACGAATGAGACAATTTTCATCTTTTCTGAGACCCTACACTACACGACACGAATCAAACGTCAATATTCCCCGCCTGCAACGCATTGGACTCAATAAACGCCCGACGCGGCTCCACATCATCGCCCATCAAGGTCATGAAGATCTGATCCGCAGCAATCGCATCCTCGATCTGCACCTTCAGCAAACGGCGCACGGTCGGATCCATGGTGGTTTCCCACAGCTGCTCAGGGTTCATTTCACCCAGACCTTTGTAACGCTGCTTGTTCACGCCGCGTTCGGCCTCATCACGCAGCCACGACATGGCCTGGCGGAATTCAGTGATGACCGATTCCTTGCGCTTCTCGCCCTGGCCACGCGCCACGATGGCACCCTTGCCAATGAGTCCCTTGAAGGTCTCGGCTGCCGTCGACAATTGCTGGTAATCCGGCCCGCTCACAAAGTCCGCATCGATCACGGTCGCCTTGATGTTGCCATGCTGGCGACGATGGATATGCAGCGCCACCTTCTCGCTATGCTCATCCACGCGCGCCTGCACGTCGATGTTGATGTCGTTGATGGCCTTCTTCAGTTCTTCCGCAGTGGCGGTGGCCTGCTCGATGTTGTCCATCTTCAGGGCCACGCCGCCGGTCATGATGGCGTTCAGCGCCGATTCATCGATCGCGCGCGACAGGCGCATGATGATCGCGTTGGCCGTGTTGTACTGGCGTGCCAGTTCCACCAGCGCCTCGCCGCTGATCGGCGCAGCACCTTCAGAAGGCTTGATCTCGGCATCGTTCAGGGCGATCTGCATCATGTACTGCGCTTCCTCGAAGTCGTCCTTCAGGTAGCGCTCGTCCTTACCCGCCTTGACCTTGTACAGCGGCGGCTGGGCGATGTAGATGTGGCCGCGTTCGACCAGCGCCGGCATCTGACGATAGAAGAGCGTCAGCAGCAGCGTGCGGATGTGGGCGCCGTCGACGTCCGCATCGGTCATGATGATGATGCGGTGGTAACGCAGCTTGTCCGGATTGAATTCGTCAGCACCGATGCTGGTGCCCAGGGTCGCGATGAGCGTCGTGATCTGCTCGGACGAAAGCATCTTCTCGAAGCGCGCCTTCTCCACGTTCAGCACCTTGCCGCGCAGCGGCAGGATGGCCTGGAACTTGCGATCACGCCCTTGCTTGGCCGAGCCGCCTGCGGAGTCACCCTCGACGATGTACAGCTCGCACAGCGCCGGATCGCGTTCCTGGCAATCAGCCAGCTTGGAAGACAAACCCAGGCCATCCATCACGCCCTTGCGGCGCGTCAGTTCGCGCGCCTTGCGCGCAGCTTCACGGGCGCGCGCAGCTTCGACGATCTTGCCGCAGATGATCTTGGCGTCGTTCGGCTTCTCGGCCAGGAAGTCGGTCAGGGTCTTGGCGACGATTTCTTCCACCGGGCCGCGCACTTCGCTGGAGACCAGCTTGTCCTTGGTCTGCGAACTGAACTTCGGTTCCGGTACCTTCACCGACAGCACGCAGGTCAGGCCTTCGCGCATGTCGTCGCCGGAGATCTCGACCTTGGCCTTCTTGGCAAGATCGTTTTCTTCGATGTACTTGTTGATGACGCGGGTCATGGCCGCACGCAGGCCGGTGAGGTGAGTACCGCCGTCACGCTGCGGGATGTTGTTGGTGAAGCAGAGCACCTGCTCGTTGAAGGCATCGTTCCATTGCATCGACACGTCCACCGACACCAGCGTGCCCTGGTCGGATTGCTTCTCGCCGGTAGCCTGGAAGATGGTCGGGTTGAGGATGCTCTTGTTCTTGTTGATGTATTCCACGAAGCCGCGTGTGCCGCCTTCGAAGGCGAAGTCCTCTTCCTTGCCGGTACGCTGGTCGGTCAGCTTGATATGAACGCCATTGTTCAGGAAGGACAGTTCGCGGATACGCTTGGCCAGGATCTCGTAGTGGAATTCGACGTGGGTGAAGATTTCTTCGTCGGCCCAGAAGTGGACTTCGGTGCCGCGCTTGTCGGATTCACCCACGACCTTGATCGGCGAGACCTGCACGCCATCCACCATCTCCAGTTCGCGGTTCTGCACGATGCCCTTGGCGAATTCCATCGCGTGGACCTTGCCGTCGCGGCGGATGGTCAGCTTCAACTTCTTCGACAGGGCATTCACGCAGGACACGCCCACGCCGTGCAGGCCGCCGGAGACCTTGTAGGAGTTCTGGTCGAACTTGCCGCCGGCGTGCAGTTCGGTCATCACGATTTCAGCAGCCGAACGCTTGGGTTCGTGCTTGTCGTCCATCTTGAGGCCCGTGGGGATGCCGCGGCCGTTGTCGGTGATCGAGATGGAGTTGTCGGCGTGGATGGTGACGTGGATCTCGCTGCAATAGCCGGCCAGGGCTTCGTCGATCGAGTTGTCCAGCACTTCGAACACCAGGTGGTGCAGGCCGGTGCCGTCAGAGGTGTCGCCAATGTACATGCCGGGACGCTTGCGCACCGCCTCCAGGCCTTCCAGGATCTGGATGGAAGAAGCGCCATAGCTTTGTTGCGCGGAATTGGTGTTGTCTGCGGGGCTGGAGGACATGGTTACCTTCTGAAAATGCTAGCCAAACGACTAGGGAGCTGCAAAAAACGGAATTCTGGGGACGAATCTTTGGAATTCTTAAAAGCAACCGAGGGGCCGTCTGGGACGGCCCCTCGTGCGCGTGGAGCGGGTTTGCTCAGATCCGCATCGGCATGACGACGTACTTGAAGTCGGCGTTGTCAGGGATGGTGATCAGGGCCGACGAGTTGGCATCGCCCAGGGCGATGTTGACGTAGTCGTTCTTGAGGTTGTTGAGCACGTCCAGCAGATAGCTGACGTTGAAACCGATGTCGACGGTGTCGCCGCCGTAGTCGATTTCCAGTTCTTCGACCGCTTCTTCCTGGTCGGCATTGGTGGAGCTGATCTTCAGGCTGCCAGGGGCGATCACCCAGCGTACGCCCTTGAACTTGTCGCTGGTCATGATGGCCGCGCGTTGCAGCGAGCGCAGCAGCTGGTCGCGGCTGATGGTGAAGCTGTTCTTGTAGCCCTTGGGCACCACGCGGGTGTAGTCGGGGAACTTGCCTTCGACCAGCTTGGAGATGAGCTCGATGTCGGCGAAGGTCAGCTTGACCTGGTTGTTGGCGATCTGCAGCTGGACTTCATCATCGCTGTCGTCGAGCAGGCGTTGCAGCTCGATGATGGTCTTGCGCGGGATGATGACTTCCTGGCGCGGGAAGTCCTGCTCGGTCTCGACCTGGCAGAAGGCCAGGCGGTGGCCGTCGGTGGCGACCGCAATGACGTTCTTGCCTTCCACCACCAGCAACAGCCCGTTCAGGTAGTAACGGATGTCCTGCTGGGCCATGGCGAAGTGAACCATGTTGAACAGGTGCTTCAGGGTCTTCTGCGGCAGGTTGACCTGGGCGTTGTAGTGCTCGGCCTGGGCCACCGTCGGGAATTCTTCGGCGGCCAGGGTCTGCAGGGCGAAGCGGGACTTGCCCGATTGCACGGTCAGACGCTTGTTGGAAAGGGAGACCGACACTTCGCCGGAATCCGGCAGGGCGCGCAGGATGTCGAGCAGCTTGCGGGCCGCGACCGTGGTGGCCGTGGACTCGCTACCCGAACCGACGTCGGCGTGCGTGGTGATCTGCACTTCGATGTCGGTGGACAAGAAAGACACCTTCTCGCCGTCCTTGCGAATGAGAATATTGGCCAGAATCGGCAATGTGTGCCGACGCTCGACAATACCACTCACGATCTGCAGAGGACGCAGGAGCGTGTCTCGTTGGGTTTTAACCAATTGCATAGTCAGTTTGTCCTTGCTAATAGTGGTTTAAAGGGCGCCGTTGGCCGGCGATCAGTCATGCCCATGTCGCGCGTGTTCCTCCTCTGGTGAAAAACTGCTGCTGCCTGCAGTGCAACCTGCCTCACGCACTGCTGAACTCACTTCCTGAAATACGCAACGCTCCTGCTTGTGCATGACCGGCCGCTGCCGGTCCGATACCCGTTCCCGAAGAGCTGGTGATAAAGCGACCCGGCATTGTCCATCTGCGCCTGACAAACCCGGGGAGCCAGAACCACTTGGCTATACGTTTGGAACATTTGAATACTTTTGCCGGAACTTCCCGGGGTTTTATTCGATGTTTCCGTGATACTTCGCGGATTTCCTGCTCCATGGCCGGCCCTTGCGTCCGCCTGCGAAATAACGCCTTCCATTGTACCAATCATCCCCTCTTCAGAGTAGTGCGGCAGGGGTCAGGCGAGGGCTTTGGAAGGGAAAAAAGGGCAGTTAAGCGGGAGGGTTGTCTTTTCTTTCATATGCCGCCGAAGGCGGCATTTTTCAATTATCCACAGGCGATTTTGGCGAAATTCACCGTCGTTTTGCCGCAATGCCCTGTGGAAAAGAAATGCCGCCCGGTTCACGCTGGAAGCGGGCGGCATGTCGATTTATCCACAGGCGTTTTCGCGCCTCTACGGTGTCAAGCGGATCAACCCTTCAGGGTCTGTTCCAGCACGTGCAGCTCGTGGTTGCATTCCGGGCTCTTGGCGCGGTCGGCGGCGATCTTGCGCACCGCGTGCAGCACCGTGGTGTGGTCGCGCCCGCCGAAGAGGTCGCCGATTTCCGGCAGGCTCTTCTGGGTCAGCTCCTTGGCCAGGTACATGGCGATCTGGCGCGGACGGGCGATGTTGGCCGGGCGCTTCTTGGAATACATGTCCGCGACCTTGATGTTGAAGAAATCGGCTACGGTCTTCTGGATGTTTTCCACCGAGATCTGGCGGTTCTGCACCGAGAGCAGGTCCTTCAGGGCTTCCTTGACCACGTCGATGGTGATGTCCTTGCCGTGGAAACGGGAGTAAGCCAGGATCTTGCGCAGCGCGCCTTCGAGCTCGCGCACGTTGGAACGCAGGTGCTTGGCCACGAAGAAGGCGACGTCGTCGGACAGCACCACATCTTCTGCGGAAGCTTTCTTCATCAGGATCGCCACCCGCATCTCCAGCTCGGGCGGCTCGATGGCCACCGTCAGGCCGGAGTCGAAGCGGGAAATCAGGCGGTCATCCATGCCGCTGATTTCCTTGGGATAAGTATCACTGGTGATGATGATCTGCTTCTTGGCCGCGATCAGGGCTTCGAAGGCGTAGAAGAATTCTTCCTGGGTGCGGCTCTTGCCGCCGAAGAATTGAATATCGTCGATCAGCAGCAGGTCCAGCGAGTGGTAGTAGCGCTTGAAATCGTCAAAGCCCTTGCGCTGGTAGGCCGTCACCACGTCACGCACGTATTGCTCGGCGTGGATGTAGCGGATCTTGGCGCCCGGGTTATCCACAAGCACCTGGTTGCCGATGGCGTGGATGATGTGGGTCTTACCCAGACCCACGCCGCCGTACAGGAACAGCGGGTTGTAGGACGTGCCGGGATTGTTGGCCACCTGGGTGGCGGCCGCGCGCGCCAGCTGGTTGGCCTTACCGGTCACCAGGTTGTCGAAGGTCAGCACCGGGTTGATGCGCGACTGTTCCTGGCGCGGGGCGACCGCGCGCACCGGCTGCGCCGGTTCCGGATCCAGGTGCAGCTGCTCGTGGTTGGGCAAACCCAGGCCGCTGGCGCCACCGCCATTGGCTTGCGCATTGGCGGCCGGGCGGCGGCCCTGGTTGCCGCGCGGGTCCAGCACGAACTGCACTTCGGTGGGCGCGTCCCAGAACTCGCAGGCCAGCGCCGTGATGCGGTTGGCGAACTGCGTCTTGACCCAGTCCAGCTTGAAGCGGTTGGGCGCGGCGATGCGCAGCAGCCCGTCCTCGAAGTCGAGCGGGACCAGCGGCTTGATCCAGGCGCTGTATTGCTGAGGCGTCAGCTCCTGCTCAAGTTTGTGGGAGCAGGCCTGCCAGAAGTTTTCCATGAAGCTTTCTTGTCGGATGATTGCGGCGCCCGACTGCCGCATCCAAAGGACGGGCCGGTGGACGAAGTCGTCCGGGCGCGAAACGAGGGACGCATTTTACTCCGGTAAACTTAAGTTATCCACAGGCGAACCGTCAAAAAACCCTGAAAAACTTCATCTATCCACAGGCTGCGCAGCAGCCATCTTCGTGGCGTTCACGCAAAGGCGCTTGAGGGGCGGGTGATAGGGGGACAGAGTAGCGCGCTTGTGGACAAGACAAGCTCATCCTTGGGGACGATGTTTTTTGTAACAGCCTGTGCAAAACCGGAAATCGGGACGGATCCTGTCCCCGATTTCCCCTGTGGGCAACATGAACTGAAGGAAAAAACCGGCTGTGGATAAAACAAAAAGGCCGGCCTCAGTCGACCACGGCACCATCAACAAAGACCTTCATTTCACCAGTCTGATATTGGGTCCAGACTTCATTGTCGGTCAGCGGCTGGGTGACGATCACGGCTACCCGGTCATTGGTGGTGGTGACTTCGGAAAAGTCGACCGAAAGATCCTCGTCCGACAGCTTGGCCTTGGCAAAGGGATGCTGGCGGACGATGTAATAGAGATTTGTGGAGCAGTGGGTATAAAGCGCGGAGCCATCCGAGAGCAGCATGTTGAAGGTGCCATGGCTGGCGATGCCGTCGACGATCTCGCGCAGCGCCACGCGCAGGTCGGCCAGCAAGGGCAGGGTGTCGCCGAAGCGCTTGCGCATCTCCTGCAGGATGAAGCAGAAGGCCAGTTCACTATCGGTGGTACCGACCGGCCGGAAAGGGCCGTCCAGCGTGGGGGTGAAGTTTTTCAGGTCACCATTGTGGGCAAATACCCAATAGCGTCCCCACAGCTCGCGCACGAAGGGATGGCAGTTGGCCAGCGTGACGCGGCCTTGTGTGGCCTTGCGGATATGGGCGATGACGTGCTGCGACTTGATCGGATAGCGCTTGATCAGCTCGGCCACCGGCGACTCCACGGCGGCCTGGTGATCCACGAAGGTGCGCACCCCGGAGCCCTCGAAGAAGGCGATCCCCCAGCCATCGCGATGATGATCGGTCAGCCCGCCACGGGTGGCAAAGCCGGTAAAGCTGAAGACGATATCGGTGGGGGTATTGCAGTTCATCCCGAGAAGCTGGCACATGATGTCTTGCGGTAAGGCTGTGATGATAGTCAGGTGGACAAGTTATCACGATTGCTGACGGCCATGACGCGGGCTGTGGACAAAAAAAAGCCCCGCGAGCTTGCGCTGGCGGGGCTAATCCTTCCTAAAGAGGGAGGAGGAGACACAGTACGACCTACAAAACTTCTACTACACGACCAGAAGCCGGTGGGCCTCGAACTACGGTCAGGCGGGGACTGGATCAGTCACGCGCGGCCATGTTGCGCAGTTCGGCGGCAAAACTCGGTTGGGACAGGCTGTATTCATTGGCCATGCGGTTCAGCATCATCTTGCCGCTGAACTTGTGCGCCAGGATGCGTTGCTCCAGCGACTTGCGCGGCTTGACCAGCAGCACGGCGGCTTGCGCCAGCCCCAGGATCAGCGGCTTGAACACCATCACCAGGGTCACCAGTGCACCCAGACCCAGCGCCGGACGGACATAAGCCGCGATCAAACCAAAGAAGGACTGCGCGAAGGGCAGGGCTGCTTCTGCGGGAAAGGCCAGGTTCAGGAAGGACATGATATTTCTACCTCTGATAATCAGGCCGCGACACGACTGCGCGGCGTTCAAGTTCACTGTTGTTGCGTCGCAGTATGATGGTTCGGACCCTGTATGACTACTTTAGAGTTCTCATATCAGTTATAGCGTTTGTGAATAAAGCGGTTCCAGCGCCCCCAATGCTTCATATCGCCCTGGAACCCGCTTCAAGCGGGAGACAAGCCGGTCAGGGGCCGCCGATGCAGTCGCTCCGACACAGCTTTCTTGACGGAACCGATGCGGATTTACAACGCCGTTTGACGCCAAGCCCGAGGGCGCTGAATATCTGACATGGGGACATCGGGCAAAACGCTCACATCCGGCCATCCGGAAATGAAGCCTGCAAAGGCAGGAAGCCCGCCGGACGGGGCTCGTAGCCGACCCACGAAAAAAAACCCCACAGGCTGAGCCTGCGGGGTTAATCCTTCCTAAAGAGGGAGGAGGAGACAACGGATCGGTGTCCTGACGCGTTGATCGAATCAGCGTCAACATAAGCGCCGTACGCGCCGGGAACTACCGAAATCCTTCACTACCGGCATCGGCCTCGGGGCTGATGCCAAGGTCACGCAGAAGTCATGCGCGACCGGTAAAACTTGAATCTGGTGAAGCAGAAACCTTCGATTAGCCGCGCGAAGCGATGAAGCGCAGTTCAGCAGCCAGGTTCGGCTGGGTGGCTTCGAACTTGTCGGCCATGCGGTTCAGCTGGCGGGCACCGGTAGCGCGATCCTGTTCGGCGGCGACCAGAGCAACGGCTTGCAGCTCGTGGGCCTTGACGAAGTGGATGAAGATGTTGCGCATGACGGCGGCGAACTTGCTCTTGAAGGTGCTGTTGGTGCTTTGTGCGATGGTTGCCATGATTCGATCCTTGACGTTGTGTGTTATGTTGCATTGCAGTGTAGTGAACTCACATTTGTTTGCCCACTTTCCGTTTCGGATATCAGTTATATAATCTGTGAATAATCTTTCTGCCGGCGATCACCGGCGTCCATACTGCCTCTCCTTACCGCCGCAAAGGCCCGCCCTATGAGCTTTCTCACCCTGGACCTGAACCTGTTGCGCGTATTCGACGCCGTCATGACCGAGCAGAACCTCACGCGCGCCGCCAATTTGCTGGCCATGACGCAGCCGGCTGTCTCCAATGCGCTACGTCGCCTGCGCGACACCCTCAACGACGACCTGGTGATCCGCACCGCCCACGGCGTCAAGCCCACGCCGCGCGCCGAAGAACTGTGGCCGACCGTGCGCCGGGCGCTGTCCGAGCTGGAAGCGGTGATTGCGCCGGAAAGCTTCGACATCTCGCGTGCCCAGAACACGTTCCGCATGGCCATGGTGGATGCCACGGCCGCGCTGTGGCTGCCTTCGCTGGTGCGCACCATCATGCGCGACGCCCCGCGCATCAAGATCCGCATGATGCCGCTGACCACCCGCGACCCGCGCGCCATGCTGCTGCGCGGGGACATCGACCTGGCCGTCGGCTTCTTCCCCGGCGTGACCGCGCAGCTGGCCGATGGCCAGGGCATGGCCAAGAGCCAGATCAGCCATGCGCGGCTCTACACCGGGCAGTACGTCTGCGTGATGCACAAGAACCACCCGCTGGCCGGCCAGCCGCTGACACTGGATAGCTACTGCAGCGCTGATCACCTGCTGGTGAGCCTGTCCGGCAAACCCCATGCGGTCATTGATGATGTGCTGGCGGGCATGAACCGTGAGCGCAAGATCCTGCTGACGGTGAACCAGTTCTTCACGGCCGGGCGCATCGTGGCCAGCTCCGAGCTCATCACCGTGCTGCCGCGTCACCTGGTAGCGGCCACCGGCATGGCCGAGGCGCTGGTGGTGAAGGAGTTGCCCTTCCAGACCCCGGAAGAGCACGTGGACATGCTCTGGCATGAACGGGACGCCCGCAATCCCGCCCACAAGTGGCTGCGTGCGCACTTGTCTGCAACAACCCATGATGAATTCGGTCGTATCAACATGAAGCGCTGATGCAGCGCGTGCGGACAACGGCTTTCCCGATCTGACTCATCCACAGGCGTCCAGGAGACAGGCGCCCGGAAAGCCCCCGTCCGCGCGCATCGGTGCCTGTTGATAACCCCAACCAGGGAAGCCGACCCGATGCCGCGCCTGACCAGAATCCTCCTTTGGCTGCTTGCCAGCCTCGTCCTCGTGATCGCCGCCGCGGTCATTTTCATTCTTACCTTCGACTGGAACCGGGCCAAGCCCTGGATCAATACCCGCGTCTCGGCCGCCACCGGGCGCGAGTTCGCCATCGACGGCAATCTCTCCCTGCACTGGCAACGGCCTGAGCCAACCACGCCGCCGGCCGGCTTCTGGGCGCGCTGGGTGCCGTGGCCGCGCTTGCAGGCGGAGAATCTGCGCCTGGGCAATCCGGCAGCATTCGCGTCCTCAGGCCAGATGGCGACAGTGCGACAAGTCACTTTCACGCTCAATCCCTTGCCGCTGCTTGTTCACAAGATTTCGCTGCCCTCGCTGGAAGTGCAGGATCCTTCAGTTTCTCTGCTGCGCAACCGCGAGGCTGTGAACAACTGGACTTTCAAGACCGATAGCAGCACTCCATCGGCCTGGCAGCTGCAACTGGGCCGCATCAGCCTGCGCCAGGGCAAGCTGGCCCTCAACGACGCTGTGCAAAAGATCAACATCAAGGCCGACATCGACACCCTCGATCCCGACAAGGAAAAGGTCTATGGCTTGGGCTGGAAGCTGACCGGCAGTTTCAACGGCGCGCCTGTTGCGGGTGAAGGCAAGGGCGGCGGCGTGCTGTCATTACAGGACCAGCAGCAACCGTATCCGCTGCAGGCCCAGGTGAAGGTCGGCAAGACCACCATCGGCGTGCGCGGCACCCTGACCAAGCCGGCCGAACTGGCCGCGCTGGACCTGCGGCTGTCGATTGCCGGGGCCAGCATGGGCAATCTCTATCCCCTGACCGGCGTGCTGCTGCCGGAAACGCCGCCCTTCGCCACCGAGGGCCGCCTGATCGGCAAGATCTCCCCGGATCGCAGCGAGTGGCATTACCAGGACTTCAGCGGCAAGGTCGGCGACAGCGATCTCAACGGCAGCCTGGACTACCTGACCGGGGGCGCACGCCCGCAACTGACCGGGGCGCTGACTTCCAACGTGCTGCGCTTTGATGATCTGGCGCCGCTGATCGGTGCCGACTCCAATGCGGAGAAAGCCCAGCGCGGTGCCGAGGAGCGCCAGCCCGGCGACAAGGTGTTGCCGGTCAAGACCTTCAGTACCGATGCCTGGGGCGCACTGGATGCGGATGTGCGCTTCACCGGCAAAAGCATCACGCGCCAGCAGGGACTGCCCATCAGCGACCTGCAGGCGCATCTTATCCTCAAGGACAAGGTGCTGACGCTCGATCCCCTCAATTTCGGCGTGGCCGGCGGTAACCTGACCTCCACCATCCGGCTGGATGGCCAGGCGGCACGCATGAAGTCCGAGATGAAGCTTTCTGCACGCAAGCTGAAGATTCAGAAACTCTATCCCCAGCTCGATGCCTCGCGCACCAGCTTTGGCGAGATCAACGGCGATGCGAAGCTGAGCGCGACGGGCAATTCGGTCGCCGCCATGCTGGGCTCGGCCAATGGCGAAGTGAAGACTTTGGTCAACCAAGGGGCGATCAGCAAATTCCTGCTGGAAGCGGCGGGCCTGAACGTGGGCAACGTGGTCATCAGCAAGCTGTTTGGCGACAAGGAGGTCAAGCTCAATTGCCTGGCCGGCGACTTGCCGGTGCGCGATGGCGTGATGAACGTGAAGACCCTCCTGCTGGACACGGAAGACGCCCTGATCGTGGTTGATGGCAGCATCGACATGAAGCACGAACAGCTGGACCTGAACGTGCATCCGCGCAGCAAGGGCTTGCGCATCATCTCGCTGCGCTCGCCGCTGTACGTGAAGGGCAGCTTCAAGAATCCGGATGTCGGCGTGAACAAGGGTGTGCTTGCACTGCGCGCCGGCGGCGCGGTGGCGCTCGGTCTGCTGGCACCGGTAACGGCCATCCTGCCCCTCATCAATATCGACGGTGATCAGAAGGCCGAATGTGGCCAGCTGCTGGAGGAAGTGAAGAAGGCGCCGCAGGCCCCGCCACCGGGAAAATCCCTGCCGTTGAAGTCGACGCCTAAAAAATAGGCAGCCTCAAAACACCATGAAAAAAGCCAGCGGGCCAGGGGATAACTTTCCTGGCCCGCTGGCTTTTTGTGTGATTTCGGATGAGTCGCGATGCACCTTGGCTGCTGTTGGCTTTTTTCACCTGTGGGCAAATTTCCCGAAATCCCCCTTCCTGCCCCCTGTTTCCCCCATGCCAAGGACTTAAATCGGGGTCGAATTGCCTGAAATCGCTGACATCCCGAAATTCCCTGCCTTTACGACGCGAATCCATCAATTTCCGTTCAGCCTGTGGATAAAGTTCTGAATAACTTTTTCATCGTTTGGGGAAAAGTCAAAAAGTTATCCAAAGGCGGATTTTTATCCAAGATCGGTTATGACTTCATACAGACCTTGCCCAAGACCTTGTCCTTTTCGTAAACAGCTGATTTTTCAGACGTAAACAAGGTTATCCACAATGCAAGCCGGACGTTAACCATCACTACTAATTTTATAAACAGCTTAGATTTAAAGCCTAAGCGCGCGAGCTTTCGCACGCGACGCGGCTTGGTTTGCAGGCCATCAGGACCGCTACCGACTGTGGGCAAAACAAAGGTGTTCGTGGATTAAAGCGCTTGTCGACCAGGAAAAGCTTGCTGTGCGGGTGTTTTTACAGCTGATCGTCGGCAACGGCATTGAATGGCGTCCTGGGCGACGCCGTCAGAGAGAACGCAGGGTGCAGAGCGCTGTGGAAAAGAAATCCTGCCAGCGGCCTTCGCGCCGCCTTGGGCGGCTTTTTTTATCCACAGGGAGAGGTGATCGGGGTTTGTCGGCTAAAAATCGACCGGTTCCGGGGACCGCTGTGGATAAAACATCAAGCCTTCAGGTCGACGGCGGCTGGAACATCGAGCACCAGGTCACTTCGGGCCTCGGCCACGCAAGGCAGGATCCAGCCTTCGGCCTTTTCTTCTCGCGTCAGGCCGGGCCATTCGATCTGATAAGCGATCTCGCCTGTGAACAATTTGCACATGCAAGTCCGGCAAGTGCCATTCCGGCAGGAATTCGGCAGCCGGATGCCGGCGCGCAAGCCTGATTGCAACACCGAGAGTCTGGCGACTTGTTCAAATTGCAAACCCGAAGGCTGAATCGCGATCAGGAAAGGTTTTTTGGAGTCCATGCCGTAATTTTGTGGGGTTTGGAGACCGCCTGTGGATAAGTCTCTGCATATCCGCTGGGCGTTTTGGGTATATCTCGCCGATTTATCCACGGCCGAATTTTTGTCCAGAATCTGTGCCTCGATAATGCAGAAGCTTACCAAGTGTTTATCAGAAAGCTAAAGTCTTGATTTTTTTCGTGTAAACCGAGTTATCCACAGTTTTTGGCGGCGTTAACTACTACTACTACTTATATATATCCACATCTGAATTAAAGAACCGAAAGCGCGTGCGCAGTGGACATCTTTCCAAAAAATTGGCTTTCAACCCCAAAAACCGCACCAAAAGGCCTTGGCAAGCTCCTGATACGGATGAAAAGTCCTTTAGGTTCGGCAGGAAGAAGGAGATTTCTGAAAGATATTGCTTTAATGCAACCCATTGAGATGTCAATGCGGCAACTTTCTAGTCGCGCTCAGTTCTGCCAGACTTGTTGCAGCAGTTGGAAAACCGCCTTGATCGCTGCTTCATGTTGTCGTTTTTCCAATGCAATGAAGCTGAGTTCAGTCGACAGTTCGACCGCATCTGCAATGACCAAGCCATGCGCGTGAGCCTGGTTGAGCGCGATCGATTCGCGCGCCAAGGACAATCCCACCCCCGATTTCACCAGATCCAGCATCGATGATTCCTGGTCAACCAAGGCTACAGTCTGTGGTTTTATCTGATGTTGAGCGAAGATCTTGCTTAATAGACGATGATGTGCGGATTCTGGCGGCGTCCAGATCCACGGCAACCGCGCCAGTTCCTTCCATCCCTTGCCCGAGACGCGGTTCTTCCAGCCCGCGGGCGCGATGACGTTGTAGCTGAACGAGGTCAGCGTCATCGCATGAAAACCTTTGCCGGGGTCGCCCAGGAAGAATCCCACGTCCAGATGGCCAGCCCGGACTTCATTGAGGACCGATCCCGACATGTGATGCGCCAACTGAGTCGACAATTGCGGATGGCGCTCGACCAGCAGCTTCAGGAAAGCGCCGAGCCGGATGAACTCCGGATCCAGGATCGTGCCGATGGCCAATGTCCCGGACACGATATTTTCACTCGATCGCAAGTCGGTCGCGTGCCGCCGTAAAGCCTGGACATCGGACAGGACGCGCTCGGCCAGCGGCAACAATGTGTTGCCCTCGGCGGTGAGGACCATGCCGGATGCACTCCGATTGAACAATCCGATGCCAAGACTTTCCTGCAAGGCCTTGATCTGCAAACTCACTGCGGGTTGGGTGAGATGCAGTTTTTCAGCGGCCCGGGTCAGGTTGCCCTCATGGGCGACTGCTATAAATGCGCGTAACTGGGTCAGATCCATCGTCTTCTCCCGCAATTGATCCTTCTTCTTCACGATTCTGGATGTGGATAAACCGGTGGATATCCCTGTGACCAGGCTGTGAGGATCTTGTGGGTAGCGTGTGTACAAGAAAGTCCAGATTATAAGCAATCTTTATATTGCTCTTGATAATTCCTCATTGGATGTCCGGCGGGTGGGCGACTATTCTTGCTCATCCATGCCATGGGTCCGTCGGGGTGACGGACTGGCCAGATTGCAGGAGGGAGCAGGAGACAGCGCCTTCCACCTTCATTGAAAACACCAAAGGAAACCTTATGAGCCTCCCGCACATCGATCACTTCATCAATGGCCAGATTTCCCGCTCCGAGAGCGGCCGCAGCCAGGATGTCTTCAATCCGGCCACCGGTGCTGCCACCGCCAAGGTGTCGCTGGCCTCGGTGCAGGAAGTCAATGCGGCCGTGGCCGCCGCCAGTGCTGCGGCTCCGGCCTGGGCTGAGACGGCACCGTTGAAGCGGGCGCGGGTGCTGTTCAAGTTCAAGGAGCTGATCGAGCAGAACCACGATGCGCTGGCCAAGGCCATCACCCTGGAGCACGGCAAGGTGTTTTCGGATGCGAAAGGGGAGGTCACGCGTGGTCTGGAGATCGTCGAATTCGCCACCGGCATCCCGCAATTGCTCAAGACCCAGTTCACCGACAACATCGGCGGCGGCATCGACAACTGGAACCTGCGCCAGCCGCTGGGCGTGACGGCCGGTATTACCCCGTTCAATTTCCCTGTGATGGTGCCGCTGTGGATGGCACCGATTGCCATTGCGACCGGCAACAGCTTCGTGCTGAAGCCCTCCGAGCGCGATCCTTCCCCTTCGCTGATGCTGGCTGAACTGTTCAAGCGCGCCGGCCTGCCGGATGGCGTCTTCAACGTGGTCCAGGGCGACAAGGTGGCCGTGGATGCGCTGCTGGAGCATCCGGACGTGCAGGCAGTGTCCTTCGTCGGCTCCACGCCGATTGCCGAATACATCTACCGCAAGGCCACCGAGCGTGCGGGCACCTTCCCGCTGCGCGCCCAGGCCCTGGGCGGTGCCAAGAACCACCTGGTGGTCATGCCCGACGCCAACCTGGAGCAAGCCGTCGATGCCCTGATCGGTGCGGCCTATGGGTCGGCCGGCGAGCGCTGCATGGCGATCTCGGTGGCAGTGGCCGTGGGCAGCGTGGCCGACAAGCTGGTGGAGGCACTGATCCCGCGCGTGAAGGCGCTCAAGGTCAAGAACGGCATGGAAGATGACGCCGAGATGGGCCCGCTGGTCACCGCCGCCCACAAGGCCAAGGTGGAGGGCTACATCCAGAGCGGCGTGGATGCCGGTGCCAAGCTGCTGGTCGATGGCCGCGGCCTGAAGGTGCCGGGCCATGAGGAAGGATTCTTCATCGGCGGCACGCTCTTCGACAATGTCACGACCGAGATGAAGATCTACCAGGAAGAAATCTTCGGTCCGGTACTGTGCGTGGTGCGCGTGCCGGACTTCGCGTCGGCCGTGCAGCTGATCAACGCGCATGAGTACGGCAATGGCGTCTCGCTCTTTACGGCCGACGGCAATACCGCGCATGAATTCTCGCGCCGCATCCAGGTCGGCATGGTGGGCATCAACGTGCCCATTCCGGTGCCGATGGCCTGGCATTCCTTCGGCGGGTGGAAGCGCTCGCTCTTCGGCGATACCCATGCCTATGGCGAAGAGGGCATCCGCTTCTATACGCGCTACAAGTCCATCATGCAGCGCTGGTCGGCCACCATCGGCAAGGGGGCCGAGTTCACCATGCCGGTGGCGAAGTAAGCAGGGCGCCGGCCGCCTCTTGCCGTGGCAGGGGGCGGCGGCAGACGACACGATCACAAGAACAAGCCAGCGGAGACACCATGCAATCGGCAGGGCAATACGACTACATCATCATTGGTGCCGGCACCGCCGGCTGCGTCATGGCCAACCGGCTTTCGCGCCAGACTGGCAAGAAGGTGCTGCTGCTGGAAGCGGGGGCCAAGGACGACTACATCTGGATTCACATCCCGGTCGGCTATCTCTACTGCATCAACAATCCACGCACTGACTGGATGTTCCGCACCGAGGCCGATCCGGGCCTCAACGGCCGCAGCCTGATCTACCCGCGCGGCAAGGTGCTGGGCGGCTGCTCTTCCATCAACGGCATGATCTACATGCGTGGCCAGGCGCGTGATTACGATCACTGGGCCGAAGTCACGGGGGACGACAGCTGGCGCTGGCAGAACGTCCTTCCACTGTTCAAGAAAAGCGAGGACTATCACCTCGGTGCCAGCCAGTTCCACGGTGCCGGCGGTGAATGGCGCGTGGAGAAGCAGCGCCTGCGCTGGGACATCCTCGATGCCTTCCGCGATGCGGCCGCCGAGAATGGCATCCCCAAGGTCGAGGACTTCAACTGCGGCGATAACGAGGGCTCTGGCTACTTCGACGTCAACCAGAAGCGCGGCGTGCGCTGGAACGCTTCCAAGGCCTTCCTGCGGCCTGCCATGAAGGATGGCAACCTCACCATCATGACCGGCTCCCACGTGAGCCGCTTGCGCATGGAGCAGGGCGAGCAGGGGCCGGTGTGCACCGGCGTCGAATTCACCGGCGGGGGCAGTTCCTGGTTTGCCGAAGCCAAGGAAACCATCCTCTGTGCCGGTGCCATCGGTTCGCCGCACATCCTGCAGATGTCGGGCATCGCCGATCCGGTCCTGTTGCAGCAGCACCAGATCCCGGTGGTGCATGCGCTGCCAGGCGTGGGCGAGAACCTGCAGGATCACCTGCAGATGCGCATGGTCTTCAAGGTCGATGGTGCCAGGACCCTCAACGCCATGGCGTCCACTCTGGTCGGCAAGATGAAGATCGGACTGGAATACCTGCTCCTGCAAAGCGGCCCGATGTCGATGGCGCCCTCGCAGCTGGGTGCCTTTGCCAAGTCCGATGCGCAGCAGGCCAGCGCCAACCTGCAGTATCACGTGCAACCGCTGTCGCTGGAAAAATTCGGCGATCCTCTTCACGCCTTCCCGGCCTTCACCGCCAGCGTGTGCAACCTGCGTCCGACCTCGCGCGGCCATGTACGCCTGGGCTCGACCGATCACGCACTGGCCCCGCGTATCACCACCAACTATCTCTCTACCGAAGAAGACCTCAAGGTCGCCGCCAACGCCCTGCGCCTGACTCGCCGCATCGCGGCCTCACCCGCACTCTCGCGTTATCGCCCGGAGGAATACAAGCCCGGCACGCAGTATGAAAGTGAAGCCGATTTGTATCGCGCCGCCGGTGAAGTGGGTACCACCATCTTCCATCCGGTCGGCACCTGCCGCATGGGCCGCGACGATGATGCCATGGCCGTGGTCGATGCCCAATGCCGGGTGCGCGGCGTATCAGGATTGAGCGTGGCCGACGCCTCCGTGATGCCCTCCATCACCTCCGGCAACACCAATTCCCCGACTGTCATGATCGCCGAGAAAGTCGCGTCCAGCCTGCTTTCCCGGGCATAAGACGGCAATTCTCAGGCGCTGGACCATACGGTACTTATACGTATTGTATGAATGGTACGAACCGGCTACTATGCGCCAAATATTAAAACTAGCTTCTCGATTCGCCAGGTAAACAAAGCGGTTCCTGAATCCAAAGGATTCAGTGTTCTGCAGCAGGCAGGCCTTGACGACCGGATCCACCGGCGCGGGCATCAAAGGGAAAGAAGAGACCATGACAGACGTCATTCTGGAGACACGAAACCTGACGAAGGAATTCAAGGGTTTCACGGCAGTAAGCGCGGTCAACCTGCAAATTGAGCGCGGTCACATTCATGCCTTGATCGGCCCCAACGGTGCCGGCAAGACGACTTGCTTCAACCTCTTGACCAAGTTCCTGGTCCCGACCTCGGGCCAGATCCTGTTCAACGGCAAAGACATCACCATGGATGCACCTGCGCAGATCGCGCGCCAGGGCATCATTCGTTCCTTCCAGATTTCTGCTGTTTTCCCGCACATGAGCGTGCTGGAAAACGTGCGCATCGGCCTGCAGCGCAAGCTCGGTACGTCCTTCCATTTCTGGAAGAACGGCGAGAGCCTGAAGCAGCTCGACGAGCGCGCCATGCAGCTGCTGGAAGAAGTGGACCTGACCAGTTTTGCCCGCACCACCACGGTGGACCTCCCGTACGGCCGCAAGCGCGCCCTGGAGATCGCCACCACCCTGGCCATGGAGCCGGAACTGATGCTGCTGGACGAACCGACCCAGGGTATGGGCCACGAAGACGTGGACCGCGTCACCGCCCTGATCAAGAAGGTCTCGGCCGGCCGCACCATCTTGATGGTGGAGCACAACATGAGCGTGATCTCCGACATCTGCGACCGCATCAGCGTGCTGCAACGCGGCGCGCTGCTGGCCGAAGGCAGCTATGAAGAAGTCTCGCGCAATCCGCAGGTGATGGAAGCCTACATGGGCAGCACCTCGGCCGAACTGCAAGGGGCTCACTGATGAGTACCGCCACCATGAATGCTGCTGCCATGACGACGTCTTCTTCTTCCGCGCCGCTGGTGCTGCAGATCAGTGATCTGCAATCCTGGTACGGCGAGTCGCACATCCTGCACAACGTCAATCTCAACGTCCACCAGGGCGAGGTGGTGACGCTGCTGGGCCGCAACGGCGCCGGCCGCACCACCACGCTGCGTTCCATCATGGGTCTGGTCGGTACCCGCAAGGGCTCGATCAAGATCAACGGCCAGGAAACCATCAACCTGGCCACCCACAAAATCGCCCACTACGGCGTGGGGTACTGCCCGGAAGAGCGGGGCATCTTCTCCTCGCTCTCGGCCGAAGAAAACCTGATGCTGCCGCCCTTCGTCTCCAAGACCGACAAGGGCATGTCCATCGACGAGATCTACGACATGTTCCCCAACCTGAAGGAACGTCGCAACAGCCAGGGCACGCGCCTGTCCGGTGGTGAACAGCAGATGCTGGCGGTGGCCCGCATCCTGCGCACCGGTGCCCGCCTGCTGCTGCTCGACGAGATCTCCGAAGGCCTGGCGCCGGTCATCGTGCAGGCCCTGGCCCGCATGATCACCACGCTCAAGGCCAAGGGCTACACCATCGTCATGGTCGAGCAGAACTTCCGCTTCGCCGCGCCGCTGGCAGATCGCTTCTATGTGATGGAACACGGCCAGATCGTCGAATCCTTCGCTTCCTCCCAGCTGGAAGCGAAGATGCAGACCCTGAACGAACTGCTCGGCGTTTAAGCATCGCGCCTCGGCATTGCACTGCACTGCCGAGGGCGGCCTCCAGATTTTTCCGGTATCACCAGCTTCACGACTAAGAAGTACTGCCAACAAGTACGTCCGCGGGGTGAGCGATCCTCTCCCCGTTCCACCAAGTTGTCTCGCATCGAAATCATCAAGCGGGCTTCATAACAGAGGAGATGAAAATGAAACTCAAGGCAATGGCACTGGCCGTTACCGCAGCAGCTGCGGCATTCGCGACCGCGCCGGCTTCGGCACAGATCTCGGGGGATGTGATCAAGATCGGTTTCATTACCGATATCTCGGGCGTGTATTCGGACATCGACGGCCAGGGTGGCGCGGAAGCCATCAAGATGGCCATCGCCGACATGGGCGGTTCCATCAACGGCAAGAAGATCGAACTGGTCGTGGCCGACCACCAGAACAAGGCCGACGTGGCCGCCAGCAAGGCCCGTGAATGGTTCGACCAGCAGGGCGTGGATGTGCTGATCGGCGGCACCAACTCCGGCACCGCCCTGGCCAGCGCCAAGGTCGCAGCCGAAAAGAAGAAGGTGTATTTCTCGGTCGGCGCCGGCACTGCCCGCCTGACCAATGAAGAGTGCTCGCCCTACACCGTGCACTACGCCTACGACACCGTGGCCCTGGCCAAGGGCACCGGTTCGGCGGTGGTGAAGCAGGGCGGCAAGAGCTGGTTCTTCCTGACCGCTGACTATGCCTTCGGCCACTCGCTGGAATCCGATACCGCCAACGTCGTGAAGGCCTCCGGCGGCACCGTGGTGGGCTCGGTCAAGCACCCGCTGGGCGCTTCCGACTTCTCCTCCTTCCTGCTGCAGGCACAGAGCTCCAAGGCCCAGATCATCGGCCTGGCCAACGCGGGTGGCGACTTCATCAACTCGGTGAAGGCCGCCAACGAGTTCGGCATCACCAAGACCGCCAAGCTGGCGGGTCTGCTGGTGTTCATCAACGACGTGCACTCGCTGACCCTGAAGAACACTGAAGGCCTGTACCTGACCGACAGCTGGTACTGGGATGCCAACGAGGAAACCCGTGCCTTCGCCAAGCGCTACTTCGCCGTGCGCAAGAAAATGCCGTCTTCCCTGCAGGCCGGCGATTACTCGGCCGCGCTGCAGTACCTGAAGATCGTCAAGGAAATCGGTACCGATGATTCCGACAAGGTCATGGCTGCGCTGCGCAAGGCCAAGTTCAACGACATGTACCAGAAGAACGGCTACCTGCGCGCCGACGGCCGCGTGGTGCACGACATGTACCTGTACCAGGTGAAGGCCCAGGCGGATTCGAAGTACCCGTGGGACTACTACAAGCTGGTGCAGACCATTCCGGCAGAGCAGGCGTGGACCACCAAGGCCGAATCCAAGTGCGCGGCCTGGAAGTGATCCTTTCGCATCGAGCTGCACGCATCAAGCAGTAAGGCCATCGCACAGCCAGCAAAATCTGTCATTTCTGTTCACGCGGGGATGGCAGATTTTTGCTGTAAGCGGTGGCGTTCTTCACCCATCTGGATGAACGGGTTTTTATGGAACTATTCGGCATACCCCTGCAAGCCTTGTTGAGCCAGCTGCTGCTGGGCCTGGTCAACGGCTCCTTCTACGCCATGCTCTCGCTGGGCCTGGCGGTGATCTTCGGCTTGCTCAACGTGATCAACTTCGCGCACGGCACGCTCTACATGCTGGGCGCTTTCCTGGCCTGGATGGGCCTGACCTATCTGGGACTCAATTACTGGGTCATGCTCATCGTGGCACCGATCCTGGTGGGGCTGTTCGGCATCGTGATCGAGAAGACCATGCTGCGCTGGCTCTACAAGCTGGACCACCTCTACGGGCTGCTGCTGACTTTCGGCATCACGCTCATGATCGAGGGCATCTTCCGCTCCATCTATGGCGTCTCGGGCCAGCCGTATTCGGTGCCTGACCTGCTGCAGGGCGCGACCAACCTCGGCTTCATGGTGCTGCCCAACTATCGCGCCTGGGTCGTGGTGGCCTCGCTGGTGATCTGCTTCGCTACCTGGTTCGTGATCGAGAAGACGCGCCTGGGCGCCTACCTGCGCGCCGGCACCGAGAACCCCAAGCTGGTGGAAGCCTTCGGCATCAACGTGCCCCTGATGGTGACCCTGACCTACGGCTTCGGCGTGGCCCTGGCGGCCTTCGCCGGCGTGCTGGCTGCGCCCGTGATCCAGGTGTCGCCGCTGATGGGTTCCAACCTGATCATTACCGTCTTCGCGGTGGTGGTGATCGGCGGCATGGGTTCCATCCTCGGCTCGATCATCACCGGTCTGGTGCTGGGCCTGATCGAAGGCCTGACCCGGGTGTTCTACCCGGAGCTGTCGGCCACCGTGGTCTTCATCGTCATGGCCATCGTCCTGATGGTCCGTCCGGCCGGCCTGTTCGGCAAAGAGAAATAATCGGAGACCGGCATGAACAAGAAAATCGGAATTGCTGTTTTACTAATATTGTTGTTGGCGGCACCGTTCGGCATCTACCCGGTGTTCCTGATGAAGATGCTGTGCTTCGCGCTGTTCGCCTGCGCCTTCAACCTGCTGATCGGCTACACCGGCCTGTTGTCCTTCGGCCATGCGGCTTTCCTCGGCTGGGCCGGCTACCTGTGCGGCCAGTCGCTGAAGGTGTGGGGTTTGCCGACCGAGCTGGGCCTGATCATCGGTACCCTGACCGGTGCCTTGATCGGTCTGGTGATGGGGCTGCTGGCGATTCGCCGCCAAGGCATCTACTTCACCATGATCACCCTGGCGCTGGCGCAGATGCTGTTCTTCGTGGCCTTGCAGGCACCGTTCACCGGTGGCGAGGATGGCTTGCAGGGCGTGCCGCGCGGCAAGCTGCTGGGCGTGATCGACCTGGGCAGCGACATGACCCTGTACTACGTCGTGCTCGCCATTGCCGTGGCAGGTTTTGCGCTGATCGTGCGGACCATCCATTCGCCTTTTGGCCAGGTGCTCAAGGCCATCAAGGAGAATGAACCGCGAGCCATCTCGCTGGGCTATGACGTGGCGCGCTACAAGCTGCTGGCCTTCGTGCTGTCGGCGGGCTTGTCGGGTCTGGCGGGCGCCACCAAGACGCTGGTGCTGGGCTTCGAGACGCTGACTGACGTGCACTGGAGCATGTCCGGCCTGGTGGTCTTGATGACCCTGGTCGGTGGCCTGGGCACCATCGTCGGTCCCATCGTCGGCGCGATCATCATCATCATGCTGGAGAACAAGCTGGGGGATATCGGTGCCTGGCTGGCCAACGTGACCAGCATCGACTGGTTCAATACCTTGGGAGATTCGGTGACGATTGTGACCGGCTTCATTTTCATCGTCTGCGTGCTGGCTTTCCGAAAAGGCATCGTGGGCGAGATCCTGGCTTTGGCCGGGAAGGGGCAAGCCAAGGGATCGCACTAGTTCTTCGCTGAAGCTTAAAACTTCATCTGCCGCCGGCAAGTCACCTGAGGGTGATTTCCCGGCGGTAATTTTTTTCTTCATGACGGGCCAGCCAGAACAGCAGGGATGTGTTCCGCAACAGTGCCCAAAGCGTCATCTCTGTGGCTGATGCCAGCCGGGGCAGGGCGGTAGAATGTGGCCCGCCGGATCCATTCTTCATTTCACCGTTTATCCATCGCCCTCATCCCATGTTCAGCCCTGTTTCATCCTTTGCCGATCTGGCAGTTCATTTCTTCACATCGACCGGGGAGGGCAAGTGATGCTGGATTATGTAGTGTTGTGTGGCGCGGCCTTCGTTGCCGGCTTGATCGATGCCGTGGTGGGAGGCGGCGGACTGGTGTTGGTGCCGACGCTGTTCTCAGTCTTTCCCAATACTGCTCCGGCGACTTTGCTGGGGACGAACAAGGTGGCCGGCGTGATGGGCACGATTGCTGCTGCCATCAACTTCGCGCGCAAGGTCGCGGTGAGGTGGAGCACCGTGACACCAGCTGCGATGGCTGCCTTTGCTTTTTCCTTCTTCGGGGCCTATGTCGTCACCCATATCCCGACCGACCTGATTCGCAAGGCCTTGCCCTTCGTCCTGATCGCCGTTGCACTCTACACGTTGAAGAAGAAGGACTTCGGCACCACCCATGCGCCCACGCTGAGCGGCACCCGGGAAATCATCTACGCCGCGCTGATCGGTGGGGCAGTGGGCTTTTATGACGGCGTGTTCGGTCCAGGTACGGGCAGCTTCCTGGTATTCCTGTTCGTGCGGGTATTCAGCTATGACTTCCTGTCAGCCTCGGCCGTCTCCAAGTTCGTCAACATTGCGACCAATCTGGCGGCCTTGTGCTGGTTCGGGTACAGCGGCCACGTCATCTGGCAATTGGGTTTGTTGATGGCGGTGTTCAACATTGGGGGCTCCTTGGTGGGCACGCGGCTGGCGATGAAGCACGGCAGCGTCTTCGTTCGCAAGCTGTTCCTGGTAGTGGTGGGCGCATTGATCCTGAAATCGGGTTACGACGCTTTCCTCAAGTAGGGCAGAGAACTTCACCGGATGTTTCACGTGAAACGTCCGGCCCCCGACCCAAAAGACGGAGCGCGATGCTCCGTTTTTTTATTCATATTCTTGCTTCAACCACAAAATCCAGCGTGCTGTTTCACGTGAAACAATCCCCATCGATGTTTCATTGATCAGCCAAGACTATCGAATCGGTTCGCCGATAGTGTCTGGCAGGGCAGGGAAGTGCGGTAAACCAACAGCTACCGACCCCACCTCGGACCCCGTCAGATAAAAGGTCTTATAATCTCGCCTCTGTTCTCACCTCTACGCGAGGCCCGCATCATGCTATTCCCCACACAATTTGACGTCATCGTCGTTGGCGGCGGTCACGCCGGCACCGAAGCTGCACTGGCCGCAGCACGCATGGGCCAGAAAACCCTGCTCCTGACGCACAACATCGAAACCCTGGGCCAGATGTCCTGCAATCCCTCCATCGGCGGGATCGGCAAGGGCCACCTGGTCAAGGAAGTCGATGCCATGGGTGGGGCGATGGCGATTGCCACCGACGAGGCGGGCATCCAGTTCCGCATTCTGAATTCCTCCAAGGGGCCGGCCGTGCGCGCCACCCGCGCCCAGGCCGACCGTATCCTGTACAAGGCGGCGATCCGCTCGCGCCTGGAAAACCAGCCCAACCTTTGGCTGTTCCAGCAGGCCGTGGATGACCTGATGCTGGAAGGCGACCGCGTCGTCGGCGCCATCACCCAGGCCGGTATCCGCTTTGCCGGCCGTGCCGTGGTGCTGACCGCCGGGACTTTCCTGGACGGGAAGATCCACGTGGGCCTGAACAATTATTCCGGTGGCCGTGCAGGTGATCCGCCTGCGGTCTCGCTGTCGGCGCGCCTGAAGGAATTGAAGCTGCCGCAGGGCCGCCTGAAGACCGGCACCCCGCCGCGCATCGATGGCCGCAGCATCAACCTGGCGATCCTGGAAGAGCAGCCGGGCGACCTGGACCCGGTACCGGTGTTCTCCGTCATGGGCAATGCCGCCATGCACCCGCGCCAGATGCCGTGCTGGATCACCCATACCAACAGCCGCACCCACGACATCATCCGTGGCGGGCTGGATCGCAGCCCCATGTACACCGGCGTCATCGAAGGCGTGGGCCCGCGTTATTGCCCCTCCATTGAAGACAAGATCCACCGCTTCGCCAGCAAGGATTCGCACCAGATCTACCTGGAACCCGAGGGCCTGACCACCCACGAGTTCTACCCCAATGGCATCTCCACCAGCCTGCCGTTCGACGTGCAGCTGGAACTGGTGCGCTCGATGAAGGGCATGGAAAACGCCCACATCCTGCGTCCCGGCTATGCCATCGAATATGACTATTACGATCCGCGCGGCCTGAAGTCCTCGCTGGAAACCCGCCAGGTCCAGGGCCTGTTCTTCGCCGGCCAGATCAACGGCACCACCGGATATGAAGAAGCGGCCGCCCAAGGCATGCTGGCCGGCATCAACGCCGCCCTGCAGACCCAGGGCCGTGATGCCTGGACCCCGCGCCGCGATGAAGCCTACCTCGGCGTGCTGGTCGACGACCTGGTCACCCAGGGCGTGCAGGAGCCGTACCGCATGTTCACCAGCCGCGCCGAGTATCGCCTCTCGCTGCGCGAAGACAATGCCGACCTGCGCCTGACCGAAATCGGCCGCGAACTTGGCTGCGTCGGCGATGCACAGTGGGAAGCCTTCGAGCGCAAGCGCGAAGCCGTTTCACGTGAAATGGAGCGCCTGAAGTCGACCTGGGTGAACCCGCGCATCCTCGCCGCCGCGGAAGCCGAGCGCGTGCTGGGCAAGGCCATCGAGCGCGAATACAACCTGCTGGACCTGCTGCGCCGTCCCAACGTGAGCTATGACAGCCTCATGGGACTGACCGGCACCGAAGGGCAGGCGCTGGCCGGCCCCGGTATCGAAGAGGGCCCGGTGCGTGAACAGGTCGAGATCCAGGTCAAGTACGCCGGTTACATCGCGCGCCAGGCCAACGAGATCAGCCGCCAGGATCACAATGAAAACCTGAAGCTGCCGGCCGACCTCGACTACATGGACGTCAAGGCACTCTCCATCGAAGTCCGCCAGAAGCTCAACAAGCATCGCCCGGAAACCTTGGGCCAGGCTTCCCGCATCTCCGGCGTGACCCCGGCGGCGCTGTCGCTGCTGCTGGTGCACCTGAAGAAGGGTGGCCTGAAACAGGCGGCGGGCGCTGACAACCAGGCGGCGTGAAGAAAAATACCGGACACCCGTCCCGAACCAGATCAATACCAAGGCATCACGGATGAGCAACACTGCAGACCTGAACAATCTGACCCGCACCCTGAAGGAAGGCGCCACGGCCATGGACCTGGCGCTCTCCGCTGCCCAGATCGACAAGCTGATGGCATACCAGGCCTTGCTGGCCAAGTGGAACAAGGTCTACAACTTGACCGCCTTGCGTGATCCGGCGCAGATGGTGACGCACCATCTGCTGGATTCGCTCTCGGCGGTGTCGGCCTTCGCGGGTGCCCAGCGGGTGCTGGATGTGGGTGCCGGTGGCGGCCTGCCGGGCATTGTGCTGGCCATCTGGGCGGCCGAGGCGCAGCCGCAGATGCAGATTACCCTGGTCGATACGGTCTCGAAGAAAACCGCCTTCCTCAATCAAGTGAAGGCCCAATTGCACCTGGGCAATGTGACGGTGCTGCATGCCCGGGTCGAGCAGTTGCCTGTCGAGCAACAATACGATGTCATCACTTCGCGTGCGTTTGCGGAACTGAAGGACTTCGTCACATGGTCGAACCACCTCCTGCAACAAGGTGGCAAGTACATCGCGCTCAAGGGCGTGCTGCCGCAAGAGGAAATCGACCGGTTGCCGGCGGGGTGGAAGGTGCAGCAAGTGCAGCCCCTGCAGGTACCGGGCCTGGATGCCGAACGGCATCTCATCTTCATGGAAAGAACGACCTGATGAACAAACTGAAACTGGCCCTGGTGGCCACCATGGTCTCGATGGCAGCCTATGGCGGCCTGGGCATGGCATCCGCCTCCGCCCAGGAGGTCAAGACGGTCCCTTCTGTAGACCTGAAGCGTTACGCCGGCAAGTGGTACGAAATCGCCAAGATTCCCAACAGTTTCCAGAAAAAATGCATTTCCGGCACCAGCGCCGAGTATTCCGCGCGCGATGATGGCATGATCGATGTCGTCAACCGCTGCAAGACGGCCGATGGCACGGATGAAGCCAAGGGCGTGGCGCGGGTGGTCCCGGGCAGCAACAACAGCAAGCTGGAAGTGCGCTTTGCGCCGGCATGGCTGTCCTGGATCCCGATGGTGTGGGGTGACTACTGGATCATGGACCTGGACGATCAATACACCCTGGCCACCGTGGGCAGCCCCTCGCGCGAATATTTGTGGATCCTCTCGCGCACGCCCACCATCAGTGACGAGCAATACGAGAACGCACTCAACAACGCCACCAAGCAAGGGTTCGATACCGCGCGGGTGGTCAAGAGCAAGCCGTAACACGGTACCTCACATCAGGCGAGCGGCCCGGGCAGCAACCCGGGCCGCTCACATTCAAGGAGACCCACCATGCAGGCGATCTTTCATTCCCTCGGCATCACCGACATCTGGCAACTGATTGCGGCCACCATGGTGTTCCTGCTCCTGCCTGGTCCCGGTACCTTCTGCGTGCTCACCTGCGCGGCCAAGGGCGGCTTGCGCGGCGGCTTCATGGCGCAGGCGGGTCTCATGCTGGGCGACATCGTGCTGATGTTCCTGGCTGCAGCCGGCGTGGCCGCTTTGCTGCATGCCAATCCCTTGCTGTTCCATGGCCTGCAATACCTGGGCGCGGCCTATCTGGCCTACCTGGGCGGACGTCTCCTGTTTGCAAGAGGCGAGGGCGGTGGTACAGTCGTACCCTTTTCCAATGCCGCAGATTTCCGGCGCGGCTTTTTGGTCACCTTGTTCAACCCGAAAGCCATCGTGTTCTACATGGCCTTCTTCCCGCTGTTCCTGGATCCGGCCACGCAGCAAGGCGCGCTGACCTTCTTCACGATGGGCGCAGTCATCAGCAGTTGCACCCTCCTGTATGGCAGTTTCCTGGTCATCGTCGGCAATGCCGCCGCGCGCCGCATGGCCCGCAATCGCACCATCGCCAAGCTGGCCTCACGGGCAGCCGGCGTGTTCCTGATCGGTTTCGGCATCAAGTTGACCACGCAATAACGCACTCATAAGAACGAACTATGGCAAAAATATTTTGTGTCGCCAACCAAAAAGGTGGCGTAGGCAAGACCACTACCGCAGTCAATCTCGCGGCTGGACTGGCACAACTGAACCAGCGCGTATTGCTGGCCGACCTCGACCCGCAGGGCAACGCGACCATGGGCTCGGGCGTGAACAAGGCGACGCTGGAAGGCTCGATCTATGAAGTGCTGCTGGGCATGTCCGACATCCGCGCCGTACGCAAGCGTTCGGAGGCCGGCGGCTTCGACGTGCTGCCCGCCAACCGCGAACTGGCCGGTGCCGAAGTGGAAATGGTGGAGCTGGAACAGCGCGAAGCGCGCCTGAAGATCGCCTTCGCCGCCGTCGCCGAGGACTATGACTTCATCCTCATCGACTGCCCGCCTGCGCTGTCGATGCTGACCCTGAACGGGCTGTGCTCGGCGCATGGCGTCATCATCCCGATGCAGTGCGAGTACTACGCGCTGGAAGGCTTGTCGGACCTGGTCAACACCATCAAGAAAGTGCACGCCAAGCTGAACCCGGAACTGAAAGTCATCGGCCTGTTGCGCGTGATGTTCGATCCACGCATGACGCTGTCGCAGCAGGTCTCGGACCAGCTGGAACAGCACTTCGGCGACAAGGTCTTCAAGACCGTCATCCCGCGCAATGTGCGACTGGCTGAAGCGCCTTCGTATGGTTTGCCGGGGGTGACCTTCGATCCTTCGTCCAAGGGCGCACAGGCTTACATCGCCTTCGGCGCGGAAATGGTTGAACGCATCAAGACGCTGTAATTCAGGCGCTGATCACAGCGCGAATTCAGGCGTGAATTCATACGCGAAATTCACGCTCCAATTGCAGCACCTCCCAACGCCGTAATCACGCATCGTTTTCATCAGGCAATCGCATGGCAACTTTACCGAAAAAATCCAAGGGTCTGGGACGCGGACTGGACGCGCTTCTCGGCGGCTCCTCCGACATCACTGAAGAAGCCCAGGCGCAAGCTGCGCAGGGCTTGCCCACGGTGATGGCCGTGACCGAACTGCAGGCCGGCAAGTACCAGCCGCGTACCCGCATGGATGAAGGCGCGCTCAATGAACTGGCGGCCTCGATCAAGGAACAGGGTTTGCTGCAGCCCATCCTGATCCGCGCCATCGGCCAGAAGAACGGGAAAGATACCTACGAGATCATCGCCGGCGAACGCCGCTTCCGCGCGGCCAAGATCGCCGGGCTGACCGAGGTGCCGGTGCTGGTCAAGAACGTGGACGACCAGACCACGGCCGCCATGGCCCTGATCGAAAACATGCAGCGCGAGGATTTGAATCCCCTGGAAGAAGCCCAGGGCATCCATCGCCTCATCACCGATTTCGCCTTCACGCACGAGCAGGCGGCACTGGCCGTGGGACGTTCGCGCAGTGCGGTCTCCAATCTGCTGCGCCTGTTGAACCTGGCCAAGCCGGTGCAGACCATGCTCATGGCAGGCGACATCGACATGGGCCATGCCCGTGCGCTGCTGGCCGTCGATTCGGCGACGCAGATCCAGCTGGCCAACCAGATCGTGGCCAAGCGCATGTCGGTGCGCGATGCCGAGAAGCTGGTCACCCGCGCCAGCGCCGAGCAGGCCGCCAAGCCGCGCGAAGCCAAGGACAAGTCGCGCGATATCGCGCGACTGGAGGAAGAACTCTCGGACCTGCTGGCCACCCAGGTCAGCATCAAGACCGGTGCCCGCAACAAGGGCCAGTTGATCATCAACTTCAACGACCTCGATGCGCTCGATGGCGTCATCGCGCGCCTGCGCGGGGAGTCGGTGGAGAGCTGATCTCATCATCTTTCTGTACCAAAGCAAAAGGGGCTGCTCCATCCGGAACAGCCCCTTTTTTATTGATATAAATAATTTACGTCGACATCAGAAAGTCCGTTGCACATCCGAACGCGGCGGCAGCTGATAGCTCCAGGTCTCGGTGAGCGGTTTGCCATTGGCCGTCAGCGCGGCGCGCAATTCCACTGCCTGCGCCACGTTGCGAATCTTCACCCGCAGCGTCAGGCGCCAGCCATTGATGGCCGGATTGGGCTGCAGCTGGGCATCGATCAGTTCGCCATTGTTGGAAACATTCACCTGCGGCTGTACCGCCGTCCCTGCGGGCAGGGAGCCCAGCGGTCCACCGGTGAAGTCCACCAGCAAGGCCGTGGTGCCATCAAAGGCGCGGATCAGGTTGGCTTGCGTGAGTTCGCCATCGGTATGGAAGGTCTGCTTCACCCAGCCCACTTCATTGTTGAGGATGGCGGGTTCATCCATGGTCCAGTGGATGCGATAGTCATAGGCCAGCGGCGTGCCACGTGCGGGTTGTTGCGCAGGCACCCAGTAGGCCACGATGTTGTCATTGGTCTCGTCGGCGGTCGGGATTTCGACCAGCTGTACGGCACCTTTGCCCCAGTCGCCCTTGGGTTCGATCCAGGCCGATGGACGCAGGTCGTAGCGGTCCTTCAGGTCTTCATAGGAAGAGAATTCGCGGCCACGCTGCAGGAGGCCAAAGCCGCGCGGATTGCTGACCTCGAAGGAACTCACTTCCACGTTCTGCGGATCGTTCAGCGGACGCCACAGCCACTCGCCATTGCCCGTGTGGATCGCCAGGCCATTGGAATCATGAATGGCCGGACGGAAGTTGCGGCGCGAGGATTGCTGGTTCGGGCCGAACAGGAACATGCTGGTCAGCGGCGCAATGCCCAGGCGGCCCACCTCGGCGCGCAGGAACACGCGGGCCTGCACATCGAGCAGGGCATCCTTGCCGGGCGTGAGCGTGAACTTGTAGGCGCCGGTTGCACGCGGCGAATCCAGCAGCGCGTAGAAGGTCAGCTGCTTTTCGCCCGGGGCCGGGCGCTGTATCCAGAACTCGGTGAAGTGCGGGAATTCTTCGCCGCTCATCATGGCGGTATCGATCGCCAATCCGCGTGCCGAGAGTCCGTACACCTGTCCCTTGCCGATCACGCGGAAGTAGCTCGCGCCCAGCACGCTCATGACTTCGTCTTCCTTGTCATCGCGGTTGAGGGGATAGACCACGCGGAAACCCGCATAGCCCAGGTGTGCCGTGCTGTCCTTGGCCAGCGCCAGGTCACCGAAGTTGAAGCGGTCGGTGCTGTAGCCCACGTCCTGCACGCGGCCATCGATGATTTCGTGGATGGCTACGGGGGCATTGAATTGCATGCCCTGGTGATAGAAGGCCAGCTTGAAGGGCGTCTTCTGGTCGCGCCATTCGAACTTCTCGCTCTTGGGCTGGATCTTCATGTAATCGGCGAACTGCATCGCCGCGAAGGTCGGCGAGAGATTGCTCACCGGCTTCTGATAGGGCTTGGCGGCCAGTTCCTTCGCGCGTGCCACCGCCTGGTTGAGGTCGAAGCCCTGCGCGCTCTGTGCCTGTACCGAGGCCGCCAGCAGGGATGCCGAGAGTACCAGGCCCTGCAGCAGGGGCCATTTCAATCCATGTCTGATCAATGCATTTCTCCACGAAGAAGCGGCGCGCGGGCATGAGACCCTCGTCGCCGCCATGCGCCTGCGTGTCCCGCAGGCATCAAAACAGAATAATATAGCGAACCGTCCGGCTGGCTAAGCATCAAACAACGCTAGCAATCATTGCTCCCGCCGCTCCGGCTGCTGTCCCGCTTGTGCAGGTCACAGAGTAGAGGGCAGACTGCCGCCAAAGTTTAAAAAAGAGAGAGGAAACCCGTGTCCCACAAGCTTACCGAGCGGCAAGCCGCGCCCGCGCGCCGTCCCCGCCTGGCCCTGGCCATGACCCTGTGCGCGCTGGCCTGCAGCGCCGCGCTCACCGGCCCGGCCGCCCACGCGCAAGCCAATCCCGCCTTGCTCGGCGACAAGACTGCCTTCATCGACGACCTGCTGCGCCAGATGACGCTGGAAGAAAAGATCGGGCAGTTGCGCCTCATCAGCATCGGTCCTGAAATGCCCGCCAAGAAACTGGCCGAGGAACTGGCCGCCGGGCGCGTCGGTGGCACCTTCAATTCCGTGACCCGTCCCGAGAACCGTCCGTTGCAGGACGGGGCCATGCGTTCGCGGCTGAAGATCCCGATGTTTTTCGCCTATGACGTCATCCACGGCCACCGCACCACCTTCCCCATCGGCCTGGGGCTGGCCTCCAGCTGGGACATGGACATCGTCGGACGCGCCATGCGCATCTCCGCCGAGGAAGCCGCGGCCGACAGCATCGACATGACCTTTGCACCCATGGTCGACATCAGCCGCGATCCGCGCTGGGGCCGCACGTCTGAAGGCTTTGGTGAAGATCCTTACCTGGTCTCGCGCATTGCCGAGGTCTCGGTACGCGCCCTGCAGGGCGACACCAAGCCCATCGCCGCCAACCGCGTGATGGCCAGCGTGAAGCATTTTGCGCTGTACGGTGCGGTCGAAGGCGGACGTGACTACAACGTCGTCAACATGGACCCGCAGCGCATGTACAACGACTACCTGCCGCCGTATCGCGCTGCCATCGATGCAGGCGCGGGAGCGGTCATGGTCGCGCTCAATTCCATCAACGGCGCACCGGCCACCTCCAACACCTGGCTGCTGCAGGACCTGTTGCGCAAGGATTGGGGCTTCAAGGGCCTGACCGTATCTGACCATGGTGCCATCACCGAACTGGTCAATCATGGCGTGGCACAGAACGATGCCGAAGCCGCGCGCCTGTCCATGAAGGCGGGCACCGACATGAGCATGGCCGACCAGGTCTACATCAAGCAATTGCCGGAGCTGGTGCGCTCGGGCAAGGTCTCTCAGCAGGAACTGGACAACGCCGTGCGCGACATCCTCGGAGCCAAGTACGACCTGGGCCTGTTCAAGGATCCGTATGTGCGCATCGGCCGTGCGGCCGATGATCCGGCTGATGTCTATGCCGACAGCCGCCTGCATCGCCGCGATGCGCGCGAAGTGGCGCAGCAGTCCATGGTGCTGCTGGAGAACCGCAATGCCGCACTGCCGTTGAAGAAGAATGCGCGCATCGTGTTGGTCGGCCCGCTGGCTGATTCGCACATCGACATGCTGGGCAGCTGGTCCGCCGCCGGCAAGGACAAGCAGACCATCACCCTGCGCCAGGGTTTGCAGGCGGCCATGGGCGGGCAGGGCAAGCTGGTCTACGCACGCGGTGCCAACATCACCGAAGACAAGCACATCGTCGATTACCTCAACTTCCTGAACTGGGATGATCCGGAAGTGGTGCAGGACAAGCGCAGCCCCAAGGCCATGATCGATGAAGCCGTGAAGGCAGCGCGCAATGCGGAGGTGATCGTGGCCGCCGTGGGCGAATCGCGCGGCATGTCGCATGAATCTTCCAGCCGTACTTCGCTGTCGCTGCCGCAGAGCCAGCTGGATCTGCTCAAGGCATTGAAGGCCACCGGCAAGCCGCTGGTGCTGGTGCTGATGAATGGCCGTCCGCTGGATCTGAACTGGGCGCGCGAGAACGCCTCGGCGATTCTGGAAACCTGGTACACCGGTACCGAGGGCGGCAATGCGATTGCCGACCTGCTCTTCGGCGACGTCAATCCTTCCGGCAAGCTGCCCATCACCTTCCCGCGTTCGGTTGGCCAGATCCCGAGTTACTACAACCATCCGCGCGTGGGCCGTCCCTATACCGAAGGCAAGCCGGGCAACTACACCTCGCAGTACTTTGATGAGCCGAATGGCCCGCTGTATCCGTTCGGATACGGTCTGAGCTATACCGAGTTCAAGCTCTCCGAAGTGCGCCTGTCGCAGCCGACCATGACGGCGGATGGCAAGGTGCAGGCCAGCGTGACGGTGAAGAATACGGGCCGCCGCGCGGGGGCCACGGTGGTGCAGTTGTACATCCGCGATGTGGCCGCGTCAGTGGTGCGTCCGGTCAAGGAGTTGAAGGATTTCCGCAAGGTGATGCTGCAGCCGGGTGAAGAGAAAGAGGTGCAGTTCAGCATCGACCGCAAGGCACTGTCCTTCTACAACGCCAAGCTGGAATACGTGGCCGAGCCGGGTGAATTCCAGGTGCAGATCGGGCTGGATTCCAAGGACGTGAAGACGGCTTCGTTCAATTTGCAATAAAGCCGGGCAGGAAAGAAAAATGGGCGCACTCGACAGTGCGCCCATTTTTTTTTGCAGCAGCCAGAAATGATCTAAATCATTTATAAAAATCAGGCGTTACGCCTTTGCGGCATCACGCCATCACGCCATCACGGCTGCATCCTCTTCCTCTTCACCGAGGAAGCCGCCACTCTGATGCGACCACAAGCGCGCATACAAACCACCGGCGGCCAGCAATTCAGCGTGCGTGCCTTGCTCCACGATACGGCCCTGGTCCAGCACGATGAGCCTGTCCATCGCCGCAATGGTCGAGAGGCGGTGTGCAATGGCCACCACGGTCTTGCCTTCCATGAGCTTGTAGAGCGAGGTCTGGATGGCTGCTTCCACTTCCGAATCGAGCGCACTGGTGGCTTCGTCCAGCAGCAGGATCGGCGCATCCTTCAACATCACGCGGGCAATGGCGATACGCTGGCGCTGCCCGCCGGAAAGCTTCACGCCGCGCTCGCCCACGTGGGCGTCGTAACCGGTGCGGCCCTTGGCATCGGCCAGGGTGCCGATGAAGTCATGCGCCTCGGCCCGTTCAGCGGCGTGGATCATCTCGGCATCGCTGGCATCGGGACGGCCATAGGTGATGTTCTCCCGCACCGAGCGATGCAGCAGGGAAGTATCCTGCGTGACCATGCCGATCTGCGCGCGCAGGCTGTCCTGCGTGACGTGGGCGATGTCCTGGCCATCGATGGTGATGCGGCCACCCTCGATATCGTAGAAGCGCAGCAGCAGGTTGACGATGGTCGATTTGCCGGCACCGGAGCGGCCCACCAGGCCGATCTTTTCACCGGGGCGAATCACCAGGTCCAGCTTGTCCACCACCGGGCGCGGGGCCGAGCCGCCATAGCTGAAGCTGACGCCCTCAAAGCGCAGTTCGCCTTGGCTGACCTTGATCGGTTTTGCATCGGCGGCATCCTTGACCTCGTGCGCACGCGCCAGGGTGTTGATGCCATCCTGCACGGTACCCACGTGTTCGAACAGCGACGACATTTCCCACATCACCCAGTGCGCGATGCCGTTCAGGCGCAGCGCCATGGCGGTGCTGGCTGCCACCGCACCGACACCGACCTTGCCTTGGGTCCAGAGATACAGCGAGACCCCGGTGGCACCGATGATGAGCACCATGTTCAGGATGTGATTGACCACCTCGAAGCCCGACACCAGACGCATCTGGCGATTGACCGTGGTGAGGAATTCGCGCATGGCGCTGCGGGCGTAATCGGCCTCGCGCCCGGCATGCGAGAACAGCTTCACGGTGGCGATGTTGGTATAGGCATCGGTGATGCGCCCGGTCATCAGCGAGCGCGCATCGGCCTGGTTGCGGGCCACTGCCGACAGGCGCGGCACGAAGTAGCGCAGCGCCACCGCGAAGGCCGCCAGCCAGATGAAGAAGGGGGCCAGCATCCACATGTCGAAGCTGCCGACCACACCGATCAGGGTAGCGAAGTAGATGGCGATGAAGACCAGGATGTCGCCCACGATCATGCAGAAGTCACGCACCGCCAGCGCGCTTTGCATGACCTTGGTGGCGACACGTCCGGCGAACTCGTTCTGGTAGAAGCTCATGCTCTGGCTCAACATGAGGCGATGGAAATTCCAGCGCAGCAGCATGGGGAAATTGCCCGCAAGGGTCTGGTGCTTGTACATGGTCTGCAGCGCGATCAGCAGCGGACTGGCCGCCAGGATCACCACCAGCCACACCAGGGTATGGCCCTCCTGCGCCCACAGCTGCGCCGGCTCGATCTTGGAGAGCCAGTCGACGATGCGGCCGAGCGCGGCAAAGAGCAGTGCCTCGAAGATGCCGATGATGGCCGTTGTCAAGGTCATGGCGGCGATGTAGGGCCGCACGCCCTTGGTACAGAACCAGATGAAGCGCATGAAGCCGCGCGGCGGCGGCATCGGCTGCGACTCGGGGTAGGGGTGGACCAGTTTTTCAAACCAGCTGAACATCAGGGAACTCCAAAAATCGGATCAGGGCCGACGGCGGTGCGACAGGCAGACTGCCAGCGAGGCAGCCACCAGCGTAGCGGCGCGGTCGGGCGTTGTTACTGTGGCATACCGGAAGGGAATGTTGCGCGTGGCGGTACGCCGTTCATGCGCGGCGGGCAGATCGCTGCGGCAGCAGGGCCGCTATCGTGATCCCGGGGCAGGCCGCGAAATTGATGGAAGCCGCATCATCTCACATGCGCCACGCTTGCGTGTAGCAGAGCCTTGGGAAAACACTTGTCGGAAAATCGGAATGGTAAACCAGGCCGCGTTTTCCGGCCCTTGCGATTGATCTGCGATACTGATGAATTGTCACCCTTGTATCTGTTTGAATCATGAATCTTTCCCAGGTTGCCGCCGCCTTCCGCCCCTTCGACACGCTGGCCGCACAATTGTTGCCGCAGGTCGAGGATGACGCCGGCGACGGCTCGCATGACCTCTCGCATCTCTTGCGCGTATGGAACAACGCCCGCCGCCTGCAGGCCGAGGAGGGCGGCGACCTGCGCATTCTGCTGGCGGCCGTCATTCTGCATGACTGCGTGCGGGTGGAGAAGAATTCGCCGCTGCGCAGCCAGGCGTCCACGCTCTCTGCCCAACGCGCACAGGAGATCTTGTTGTCACTGGGATGGACGCAGGAGGAGGCACAGCGCGTGGCCCATGCCGTACAGGCCCACAGCTTTTCGGCGCAGATCACGCCGCTGACGCTGGAGGCGAAGATCGTGCAGGATGCCGATCGGCTCGATGCCATCGGGGCCGTCGGCGTGGCACGCTGTTTCTATGTAGCGGGGAGGATGGGATCGAGCCTCTATGAAGCGCTCGATCCGCAGGCGCAGCAACGGCCGCTGCAGGATACGCGCTATGCGCTGGATCATTTCCCGGCCAAGCTGTTCCGTTTGCAGGAAGGATTCCAGACGGCTGCCGGTGCAGCCATGGCGCAGGCGCGCCAGGAGCGGATGCGCGGGTTTGTGGAGCAATTCCTGGGCGAGCTGTAATGTAAGGCCTTGCCCTTGTGCAGTCAGCCTGCTTGCGCCTTGCGACGAATCACGCTGACTGCTGCTTTGGATCACGCAGCCTTGCGCACCACTTCCAGCTTGGGCACCACGCGCAGCGGAACCTGCACGGTGTTGAGCACGGGCGCGGGTGCCGGGGTTGCCACCACGCCGGTTGCATCGGGCGCGTCCAGCTGGAACACACCGACTGCCCGTGTCAGGTTCACGGCCTGCTCCTGCAGCGTGGCCACGGCGGCGGTGGCTTCTTCCACCAGGGCTGCATTGTGCTGGGTCACCTGATCCATCAGCGCGATGGCCTTGTTGACTTCCTCGATGCCCAGGCTCTGCTCGTGGCTGGCCGCCGAGATTTCACCCATCACATCGGTGACCTGCTGCACGCTGGCCACGATCTGTTCCATGGTCTCGCCGGCGCGTTCCACCAGGCGGGTACCGGTGTCCACATTGCCGACCGAGGTATCGATCAACTGCTTGATCTCCTTGGCGGCGGCGGCACTGCGCTGGGCCAGGTTGCGCACTTCGGTGGCCACCACCGCAAAACCGCGTCCCTGTTCACCGGCGCGGGCCGCTTCCACGGCGGCATTCAGGGCCAGGATGTTGGTCTGGAAAGCGATGCTGTCGATCACGCCGATGATGTCGACGATCTTGCGCGAGGAGCTGTTGATGGCCGCCATGGTATCGACCACTTCTTCCACGATGGCACCGCCCTGCTTGGCGATGTCGGATGCGTTGCGGGCCAGTTGATTGGCTTCGCGGGCGTGGCCGTCATTCTGCTTCACGGTGGCGGTGAGCTGCTCCATGGCCGAGGCGGTTTCTTCCAGCGAGGCGGCCTGGTCTTCGGTGCGTGCCGAGAGGTCGCTGTTGCCGGCGGCGATCTGGGCGCTGATGGTGGCCACGCCGGTGGCGGCATCGCGCACATGGGTCACGGTATTGCGCAGGTTGCCGCTCATCTCGGAGAGCACCGCCATGATGCTCTGGCGCTTGCCACCGTCGCCGGCGCGGCTTGCGGCAGCGGCGTGATACAGCTCGCCGCGATCCACCGCCAGTGCCAGCTGCTTGACCTCATCGGGTTCCGCACCCAGCGCACCCCGGATGCTGCGGGTGATCAGCGTGGCCAGCACGGCACCGGCCACCAGCGCCGCTCCCAGCAGCACCAGGATGAAGGCCTGGAAGCCGTGGGCGGTGCTGCGGGCCTTGGCGGATTCGATCTGGCTCATGCGTTCTTCCAGGTCGATGAAGTGATTGATGGCGGCCAGCCATTCGACGAAGGCCGGTTTTACCTGGGTCAGCAGCAGCTGGCGCGCTCCGTCGACATCGCCGGCAGTGCGCAGGGCGATGGCCTTGGCGGCCAGCGGCATGGTGCGGGCTTCGACCGCCTTGATGCGTTCCAGGCTGGCACGTTCATCCGCATTGACCTTCATGGTGGAGAAGACCGTATCGAGCGGCCGGGCCGATTGCTGGTAGTCGGCATCGAGCTTGTTGATCAGGGCAATCACGTCCTTGACCTCGGCGTCGCCCACCAGCGTCAGGTCACGCAGGGCAATGGCGCGGTCGTGCACGCTGCCACGGAAATTGATGGCATAGCGCTGCTTGACGCTGTTGTCCTCGCTCACCGTGGCCAGGCTGCCTTCGATGGCATTGACCTTGGAAATGCTGGCCACCGTCAGCACCAGCATCATCGCCAGCACCAGCGCAAAGCTCAGTGCCAGTTGGGCCGCCACGCTGAGCGAGCGGCGCTTGGGGGGAAGGGTCTGCATGGAATTCTCCGAAAGAGGGGCCGCTGGCCATGCACGCTGCTGCCATGAGCAGCATTGACGCAAGGCAATATCGGCGAAGACCGCAGTCTAGCCTTGTTCACGGGCGTGCGGGATTGATTGTTCCGATGCATTCCATAGCCCTTAATGCTCAATTGCAAAAGCATTAAGCGTTCCTTAATGCTTTCCAGGGCCTTCCTGATGCAGCTTTAAGCCTGAGTTAAGTCTTTTGCGGCAAGCTGGGCAGCAAAGAGGACAACATCCACAGGATTCGCCATGACCGAACAAACACCGGCCCGCCAGGCCAGCCACGCCAATCGCGCGACCCGCGCGGAGATCTGGCGCCTCATCAAGCCCTTCTGGGTCTCCGAGGAAAAGTGGAAGGCCTGGGCCCTGCTGCTGGCCATCCTGGCCTTGAACCTGGGCATGGTCTACATCAACGTGCGGCTCAATTCCTGGAACCGCGACATGTACAACGTGCTGCAGTCGCGCGACTATCCGCAGTTCAAATCGCTGCTGTGGCAGTTCACGGGGCTGGCCTTCGTCTTCGTGGCCATCGCCATCTACAGCGTCTACCTGAAGCAGGCGCTGCAGATCCGCTGGCGCTACTGGATGAGCACGCGCTACCTCGACCGCTGGCTGGCGCATCGCGCCTACTACCGCATCGAGCAGGGGCAGGAGGGCCGGCTCTCCGACAACCCCGACCAGCGCATTGCCGAGGACCTGCATGCGCTCACCAGCGATACGCTGTCGCTGGTGCTGGGTTTCATTTCCAGCAGCGTGACGCTGTTCTCCTTCATCCACATCCTGTGGTCGGTGAGCGGGCCGCTGTCCTTCACGGCGCTGGGGCAATCGTGGGTCATTCCCGGCTACATGGTCTGGTTCGTGATCGCCTATGCCGCCATCGGCTCCGGTGTGGTGTGGTGGATCGGCCGCCCGCTGGTGGGATTGAGCTTCAACCAGGAACGCTTCGAGGCCAATTTCCGTTTCGGGCTGATCCGCGTGCGCGAGCATGCCGAGGCCGTGGCCCTGTATCGCGGCGAGCCGCAGGAGCGCGCGCAGCTGACCGCACGGCTGGATGACATCCGCGAGAACTGGTGGAACATCATGCGGCTGACCAAGAAGCTCAACGTGGCCGTCAATTTCTACGGGCAGTTCGCGGTGATCTTCCCCATGCTGGTGTCGGCACCGCGCTATTTTTCCGGGGCCATTTCGCTGGGCGTGCTGATGCAGATCAGCGATGCCTTCGGGCAGGTGCAGGATGCGCTGTCGTGGTTCATCAACGCCTTCACCACGCTGGCCAGCTGGAAGGCTTCCATCAACCGGCTGGCGGGCTTCCACGCGGATGTCGAACGCGCTGCCGGCATGCCGCGCACGCTGGCCGTCACGCAGCATGGCGGCAGTGCGGTGACGCTGGACGGAGTGCAGCTGTCCTTCCCCGATGGCAGCCTCATGCTGCGCCGCCTGGATGCGCGCGTGGAGTCGGGCGAGCACGTGCTCATCAGCGGTCCTTCCGGTTGCGGCAAGTCGACCCTGATCCGCGCCATGGCCGACATCTGGCCTTACGGCGAGGGCCGCATCGCGCTGCCGCAGGATGCGCCCGCGATGTTCCTGCCCCAGCGCAGCTACCTGCCCATCGGCACGCTGCGTGCAGCGCTCTCCTATCCGGCTGCCGAGGGCAGTTTCGAGGATGCACTCATTACGCGTTACCTGGGTTTGTGCCGTCTTGCGCATCTTGCATCGCGGCTGGACGTGGCGGCCAACTGGAGCCAGGCGCTGTCACCGGGCGAGCAGCAGCGCCTGGCATTCGTGCGGGTGTTCCTGAACCGTCCGCGCCTGGTGTTCCTGGACGAGGCCAGCAGCGCCATGGATGGCGAGACCGAGGAAGCGCTCTATGCCGCCTTGCCGCGCGAGTTGCCGGGCGTGACCGTGATCAGCATCGCCCACCGCGAGACGCTGGCGCGCTTCCATGACGTGCGCTGGAAATTCGTGCCGCCCGCCGCCGGCGAGGGTGCCGGACATCGTGTGGAGGCGCTGCCGATTGCAGTGTGAGGGCAGGGCACGTTATACCGTTTTTGCATGGGGACGCCGGAAGCTGCGTGACAGAATGGATTCATCGCGGCACGGTTGCCGCCTTCACCCGATCACTCTCGATTACCGGAAAGCCCATCATGAACGATCCCATCGTCTATCTCAACGGCGAACTCACGCCCCTCTCTGAAGCCCGCGTGCCGGTGCTGGATCGCGGCTTCATCTTTGGCGACGGCATCTATGAGGTGATCCCCATGTATCGCCGCAAGGCGTTCCGCGGCCAGCAACACCTGGCGCGGCTGTTCCGCAGCCTCGACAGCATCGGTATTCCGAATCCGCATGACGAAGCCGGCTGGAATGCCCTCATCGACCAGGTGGTGCAAGCCAATGGTCTGGACGACCAGATGATCTACCTGCAGGTCACCCGTGGCGTGGCCAAGCGGGCGCATGCCTTCCCCAAGGAGGTGGTGCCGACGGTGCTGATCATGACCAATCCGATGGCCCTGCCGCCGGCTGCATCCATCGAGAAGGGCGTGGCCTGCGTGAGCATGGAAGACCGCCGCTGGCTGAACTGCCAGATCAAGTCCACCTCGCTGCTGGGCAATGTGCTGGCGGCGCAGTTTGCGGCCGAGCATCAGGTGACCGAAGCGATCCAGTTCCGTGATGGCTATCTGTCGGAGGCGTCGTCCTCCAACGTGTGGGTGGTCAAGGATGGCAAGATTTCCGCGCCGCCCAAGGACAACCTGATCCTGGAAGGCATCCGCTATGGCCTGATGGAAGAGCTGTGCGCCGAGCAGGGCATCGTGCTGGAGTCGCGCCGCATCACGCGTGAGGAAGTGCTGGCGGCTGATGAACTCATGATTTCCTCGGCCAGCAAGGAAGTGCTGCCGGTGGTCACGCTCGATGGCCAGCCAGTCGGCAGCGGCCAGCCGGGGCCGGTGTTTGCCAAGGTGTATGCGGCGTATCAGGCGGCCAAGGCACGGCTTTGATGCAACTAGTGGGCGGCGTGCAATGCGCCGCTCACGTCCTGCGTGAACAGGTTGGATTGCTTTGCATTGACATGCAGGGCAGGGAGCCTGTGTTCCAGCCCGAGCTTGCGCTGCGCTTGCAGACGCGCTGCGGCGCTCATGCATGAGAGCAAGGCTTCGATCCTCTCTGCGCACTTCACTGCCAGGAATTGGGTAGGCGGGTCGATGAAGACCCAGGAATATTTCTGGCGATTCAGCAGTTCGATCACGTTGCCGAGCGTGCCGGTACTTTTGGCGTCCCAGATCATCAGCCCGGAATCGGCGACGTCGGCCATGGCGATATCCTTGGCCGTGAAGAAGGCACGCGTGCCCGGGCGCTGCGTGGCAGGGATGCGTCGTACGGGCCACTGACCGATATTGTTGCGCGGCGCCTGCCCGCTGCAGAAGACCGTCACGCGCCGGTAAGCCATCGCGTGCAGGAAGTGCTGGATCGCCGTGTCAGCGCCGTCGGCATCGCCGACCACCACCTCGAACTCCTGGCGCACGATGTTCATGATTCTTTCCCGGACCCTGGGATGCAGATGCCGGATGCTGATGGAGCCAGCAATGAAAACGGTAGTCATGGGCTTACCTCCACGTCAGCGTTGCCACGAAAATGTCCCCGATTTTCTCATACGCGCGCAGCGTATCGCATGCAGCATCGACCGAAGCACCACTATCGTACAAGTCGTCGAGCAGCAATGTGTCCCAGCGGCCTTCTCCGGTGATCAGGCGATTCAGGATCAGCGTATTGGCCAGCACAGCGTCTTTTTCTGCACGCGTCCGCAGGTCTTTCAGAAGCGCTGCATCCTTGGCCTTGCTCAACAGCGCCAATACGGGTTTGCCGACCAGATGTCCCAGCGCATGCGCGATGGCAGCGACCGGCTGCACACGGCGAACATGCGATGAAGCCATTGGCACGATCAGGCCGAATCCCGGCAGCAAGGGCAGGATGTGGGATTGCACGGCCTGCGCCAGTGGGAGGACGTAGCGCTGCTGTTGCCGGTATTTGAGCTGATACAGAGCTTCGCCTGCTTCGGTGCGTCGCGTGTGCCATTGCATGTGGCCTGCCGCGTTGTACCCGGCCGGCAGACTGTAGAGGGAGTGCTTGTCGAGGGCATACCCCCGTTCAAAGCGACCTTGGAGCATTTTGAGGTTGACTTGCATGGGACACCGCATCTTGTCGGGAAGACACAGAGTCTTGTGCGGCAGCGCATGCTCATCAATCGCGATAGTTGGAGATTTTGGAACAGATTGCTGGCGCGAACGTCCGGGCCGGATGACGCTTTCTGCACGCCGCCCCGCCCGCATGGCGTAGAATGCAGGCATTCCCCACCCAACACCTCCGCTTGAACCCGGCTTGTTCATCCCCATCTGGGAGCATTGAAACCGGAGCGCCAGGCGGACAACGCCAAGGCGGTTTGCCATGACTATGCCCACTATTTCCCCTGAAGAATCCCTGATCGAGTATCCCAGCGACTTCCCCATCAAGGTGGTCGGGATCACCCATGACGCCTTCGCCGAGACCATCGTCGCCATGGTCATCGAGCACGACCCCGAGTTTCACGCGGGCAAGGTCGAGATGCGTCCTTCCACCCAGGGCAAGTACCTGTCGCTGACCCTGACCGTGCGCGCCACCAGCCGCACCCAGCTCGACAACATCTACCGCGCGCTCTCCACGCACGAGATGGTCAAGTTCGTGCTCTGAGGTCAACAGTCTCCTCTTGAAAACCGGCGCAGCCCGCAAGGCGCGCCGGTTTTTTCATGGCCGCATCACTTCTTGCGGGTTGACGTTTTCTGCACCTTGGCTGGCCATTCCGACTGCGCCTGGAATTGCCGCATCTCTTCCACGATCCATTTCCTGAAGGCCGCCACGCCCGGCTTCTCCAGCCCTTCCGGCAGGTGCACCAGGTAGTGCGCCTCCTCGCACAGCTGCGCCACGTCGAACAGCCGCACCAGCGTGCCGCTGGCGATCTCCTGCCAGGCAATCGTATGGCGCGACAGCGCCACCCCCTTGCCCTCCACCGCATGGCGCAGCGTCAGCGAAGAATCCTCCACCACCAGCGTGCCGCGCGGCTCGGGCAGGTCCAGCCCGGCCAGCGTCAGCCACGGTTGCCAGGATTCGCGCGTGTCCATGCGCAGCAGCGTGCAATGCACCAGGTCGGCGGGACGCACCAGCTTCTTGTTCTGCTTGCCGCGATAGCCGGGCGCGGCCACCGGGTAGTAGTAATCGTCGCTCAGTTTCTCGGTGACCACGCCCGCGTACTGGCCCCGGCCAAAGCGGATGCCGATGTCCACCCCGTCCAGCCGCAGGTCGGCCAGGTGGCTGCCCGATTGCAGCACCACCTCGATTTCCGGATGGGCATCGATGAACTTCCACAGGCGCGGTGCCAGCCAGCGTGAAGCGAAGGAGGGCGTGGCCGAGATCACCAGCCGCTGCTGGCGCGTCAGGCTGCGCAGGTGGTCGGCGGCTTGCGCGATCTCGCCCAGGGCCTTGCGGATGGTGGCGGCGAAGCGTTCGCCGGTTTCGGTGATGCTGATGCGCTTGCCATGGCGATGGAACAGCTGCAGGCCCAGGTCTTCTTCCAGCGCGCGCACCTGGTGGCTGATCGCCCCCGGCGTGACGTGCACTTCTTCAGCCGCACGCGAGAAACAGCCATGACGGGCGGCCGCATCAAAGGCGCGCAGGGCGGCCAGGTTGGGGAGCTTGCGCAAATCGGCCATGACGGCTCCTTGTGAATTAAATTAGCAAGGAGGAGCAATATATATCGTTTTGCTGCGCTTGCGGCCTTTCCTACAATGATGACTCATCACGCATCATTCCAGGCATCTTCCCCCTTGCAGCCGCACCCTCCCGGGCATCGCGGCAGGGACGCGGCTTGCCTGGCGATTCAGACAGTCGAGCACAGGAGCCAGCGCCATGACAATTTCATTCACAGATCCCAGCCTTCCCGGCCAGTTGCAGCAAGGCCAGGTACAGACCCGTCGCCTGCAGGGCGGCGTGCGCATCCGCGTGACCTCCGGACTGGTGTGGCTGACCATTGCCGGCTGCCGCGACGACATCTGGCTCCAGCCCGGCCGCTGCTTCGACTACCACGGGCGCGGCGACGCCATCTTCGAAGCGGTCAACGGTGCGGCCGAATTCACGGTCACGCCCTTGCCTCCCAAGGGGTGCGGTGACGATCCGATCCGTATTGCCAAGCTCTTGCCACACGGCCTGATCCGCTGGTTCTGATACGGGCAAAGACGAATTTCGCTACACTGGCGGGCATGCAAACCGCACTGCCCACCGCCAGCACGCCCCTGGCTGGCGCCCGCCGGCCCGAGATCGTCCNGCGCGGCGNCGAGCCCTACGAGGCCAGCTTCGCCGCCATGCGCGCCTATACCGATGCGCGCCCCGCCGACACCCCCGACCAGCTCTGGATCGTCGAGCATCCCCCTGTCTACACGCTGGGCCTGGGTGCCGACCGCGCCCATGTGTTGAATCCGCACGACATCCCCATCGTCCAGACCGATCGCGGCGGCGAGGTCACCTACCACGGCCCTGGCCAGGTGGTGATCTACCTGTTGATGGACCTGCGCCGCAACCGCAGCGGGGCGCGCCTGTTCGCCCGCGAATTCGTGCACAACATCGAAGAGGCGGTGATCGCCACGCTGGCGGCGTATAATCTGGCCGGTGTACGCAAGGAGGGGGCGCCCGGCATCTACGCCGCCGGCGGCCCCTGGCAGGGCGCCAAGGTGGCCGCGCTGGGCTTGAAGATACGGGGCAACGGCTGCACTTACCATGGTGTTTCGCTCAATGTGGCGATGGACCTGGCACCGTTTTCCTGGATCAACCCCTGCGGCTACGAAGGCCTGGCCACCGTGGACATGCAGACCCTCGGGGCTGCCGATGCCCGGCTCGATGCTGTCCAGGACTTGCTTGCCGACCAACTGATCGCCCGCTTCGCGGGCATGGCTTGAGCCCCACGCGCCGCGTGCGCCCGGGGCCGGAACGACCGACATGACTACCGAACTCACTCCCGCAGCAGATTCTTCCTCCAATGCCACCGGCTCGGCGCGCGCCAATCCGCTGGACAAGCAGAAGGGCGCCGGCAAGACCGCCTGGATCCCGATCAAGGTGGTGGCCGCCGAAAAGCTGAAGAAGCCGGACTGGATTCGCGTCAAGGCCGGTTCGCCCACCACCCGCTTCTACGAGATCAAGGACATCCTGCGCGCCAACAACCTGGTGACGGTCTGTGAGGAAGCCTCCTGCCCCAACATCGGCGAGTGCTTCGGCAAGGGCACCGCGACCTTCATGATCATGGGCGACAAGTGCACCCGCCGCTGCCCCTTCTGCGACGTCGGTCACGGCCGCCCCGATCCGCTGGACCCCAACGAGCCGGAAAACCTGGCCAAGACCATCGCCCAGCTGCGCCTGTCCTACGTGGTCATCACCAGTGTGGACCGCGACGACCTGCGCGATGGCGGTGCGGCGCACTTCGCAGCCTGCATCCAGCGTGTGCGTGAATTGTCGCCAGAGACCCGCATCGAGATCCTGACCCCGGACTTCCGCGGCCGCATGGACCGTGCGCTGGAAATCCTCAAGATGGCCCCGCCGGACGTCATGAACCACAACCTCGAAACCGCACCGCGCCTCTACAAGGAAGCGCGTCCGGGTTCGGATTACGAATATTCGCTGAGCCTGTTGAAGCGTTTCAAGGACCTGCATCCGGAAGTGCCGACCAAGTCCGGCATCATGGTGGGCCTGGGCGAAACCGACGAGGAAGTGCTGCAGGTCATGCGCGACATGCGCGCGCACAACGTCGACATGCTCACCATCGGCCAGTACCTGATGCCCAGCGGCGACCACCTGCCGGTGCGCCGCTACGTGCACCCCGACACCTTCAAGATGTACGAGGAAGAGGCCTACAAGATGGGCTTCGTGCATGCCGCCGTGGGCGCGATGGTGCGCTCGAGCTACCATGCGGATCAGCAGGCGCACGGGTTGGTCTGACCATCTTCATAGAGGGCCATGTCACCGGCCGCCCGGCACGTCGCGGTCGATGCTGCAAAGTCAGCGCTTGATGCGGCGCGCCCTCTACCTCCTTATACGCAAGCATCGCTGCGCGAGAAATTGGTACTGGATTGGACCTTCCATTCCAATGCCCTCGCAGGCAACACACTGACCCTGCGCGAAACCAAGGTGGTGCTGGAAGGCATCACCGTCGGCGGCAAGTCGCTGCGCGAGCACTTCGAGGCCATCAATCACCGCGATGCCATCTTCTTCGTCGAGCAGGTCGTGGCCGGCCACGAGCCCCTGAGCGAAGCGCACATCAAGGACATCCACAGTCTGGTGCTCAAGGGGATCGATGCCGATGAAGCCGGCCGCTATCGACGCGAGAACGTGGTGATCGCCGGTGCAAGCACCACCCCGCCGGATTTCCTGCATCTCAACGATGAAATGCGCGCCTTGCTGGCGTGGTATCAACAGGCCGGCAGCCTGCATGCGGTCGAACGTGCGGCGCAATTGCATACGCGCTTCGTGAAGATCCATCCCTTCATCGATGGCAATGGCCGCACCGGCCGCCTGCTGTTGAACCTGGAACTGATGAAATCCGGCTATCCCCCAGCGGTCATCCGCAAGGAAGATCGGCTGGCGTATTACGACGCTCTCGATGAGGCCTGCGTCAGCGGCGACCATGCGGCCATCACCACCCTCGTGGCCGAGAGCGTGCAGCGTTCGCTGCGCTTGTACCTGGACCTGCTGCCTGCGCCCGGATGAGCGGCATCAGCTCAATCGCCTGATCAACCCCATCACCCATTCAAATTTTTTTCCATAAGGCGGATGCAGCAGCGTCCCGCCGTTGAATCGCGCCTGCCGGAACACCGGCTTGCGCTTGCTGAAGGTATCGAAGCCCCAGCGCCCGTGATAGGCACCCATGCCGCTTTCGCCGACGCCGCCAAAGGGCTGCTCCTCCTGCACCAGGTGCCACAGGCAATCATTGATGGTCACGCCGCCCGCATGGGTTTGCCGCAGCACCTGTTCGCGCCGTGCCGCATCCTCGCCGAACCAGTACAGCGCCAGCGGGCGCGGACCTTGCCGCACATGGGCGATGGCTTGCTCGGGCGTTTCGTATTCGAGGATGGGCAGCACCGGCCCGAAGATCTCTTCCTGCAGCACCCGCATCGACGCAGTCGCCCCCAGGATCAGCGTGGGTGCCAGCTTGCGGCTCTGGCCCAGCTGTTCTCCCGCCGGGTTCACCTCGATCACCTGCGCACCCGCCGTACGCGCTTCTTCCACCATCGCTTGCAATCGCGCCCGATGGCGCAGGCTGATGATGGCGGTGTAGTCGGGGTTGTCATGCAGGCGCGGATACAGCCGGCCCATTGCTTCGGCCAGTTGCTGCGCCACACTGGCCGCCTGGCCACGCGGCACCAGCAGATAGTCCGGTGCCACGCAGGTCTGCCCGGCATTGAGCAACTTGCCGAAGGCAATGCGTTGCAGGCTGCTCGTCATGCGGCACGATGCATCGAGAATGGCAGGCGACTTGCCGCCCAGTTCCAGCGTCACCGGCGTCAGGTTGGCCGCCGCCAGTTGCGCGATCTGCCGTCCGACCTGGGTCGATCCGGTAAAGAACAGATGATCGAACGGCAGCGATGCAAAAGCCTGTCCGATGCTGGCGTCCCCGGTGACGACGGCCATTTCCTCCGGGGCGTAGTAACGCGCGACCAGCTCGGCCAATAGGGCCGAGAGCCGGGGCGTGAGTTCCGAGGGTTTGAGCAGTACCCGGTTGCCTGCCGCCAGGGCCGCCAGCGCCGGGCCCAGCGCCAGTTGCAGCGGGTAATTCCACGGCGAGATGATGCCCACCACGCCCAGCGGCTGCGCCAGCAGGCGATTGCTGCCGGGCAGGAAGTGCAGGGCGGTGGCCACCCGCTGCGGACGCATCCAGCGTTTCAGGTGCGATTGCGCATGGCGGATGCCGGCGCGCAGCACGAACAGTTCGGCCATGCGCGTTTCATGCTGCGAGCGGCCCCCGAAGTCGGCATCGATGGCGGCGATGAGGGCCGCTTCGTGCTCGTCCATCAGTGCCTGCAGGCGCGCCAGCCGGTCCATGCGCACTGCGTGCGAGGGATCACTGTCGGCAGCAAACGCCTGCTGCTGCGCGGTGAAGAGCTGCTGCAATTCTGCAGCGGTGGTATCGGTCATTGATGCATCCTTGCATGGTGTCATCGAACAGTGTCAGGCTGCCTCGGCATGGTTCTGGCTGGCGCGGATCATGTCGGCTGCCTTCTCGGCAATCATGATGGTGGGTGCATTGGTGTTGCCGCTGACCAGCGTGGGCATGACCGACGCATCCACCACGCGCAGGCCCTGCAGTCCATGCACGCGCAATTGCGCATCGACCACCGCCATCTGATCCTCGCCCATCCGGCAAGTGCCCACCGGATGGTAGATGGTATCGGCACGCTGGCGGATCATGGCTTCCCAGGCCGCGTCATCCATGCCCTCGCGGCCACCGAACAGTTCGCGCCGGCAATAGCGGCGCAGCGGTTCGGTCATGACGATCTGGCGCGCGATGCGGGCCCCCGCGATCATGGTGGAAAGGTCGCGCGGGTCGGAGAGATAGCCCGCATCGATCAGCGGATCGGCCATGGGATCGGCCGATTGCAGCCCCACGCGCCCGCGCGAATGCGGGCGCAGCATGCACATGTGCAGGGAGAAGCCATAACCCGCATGCAGCTTTCTTGCATGGTCATCCACGATGGCGATGCAAAAATGCAGCTGGATATCCGGCCGCTCCAGCTCCGGACGGGTCTTGAGGAAGGCCGCGCCTTCCGCAAAGGGCGTGGCGATGAGGCCCTCGCCATGGCGCTTCCAGGGCAGCAGCTGGCCCAGCAGGCGCAGGCCGCCGACCACGCCCAGTCCAAAGTTGTCGGTGTCGCGGGTGGTCCATCCTTGTGTGAAATCGAGATGATCCTGCAGGTTCTGGCCCACGCCGGGCAGGGCGTGATGCAGGGCGATGCCGTGCGGCAGGATGTCCTCGGGCCGGCCCACCCCCGACAGTTGCAGCAATTGCGGCGAGCCAAAGGCCCCGGCGGCGATGATGACTTCACGCGTGGCGCGTACCTGCGCTTCTTGCTGCTGCTGGCGATAGGCCACGCCCACGGCACGCTTGCCCTCGAACAAGACACGTTGTGCGCGCACCTGGCGCAGCACGGTCAGGTTGGGCCGCTGCCCCATCACAGGATGCAGGTAGGCGGCCGCCGCCGAGCAGCGCTCACCGCGATGATCGGACGTGTGGAATTGCGTGACCTGGTACAGACCCACGCCTTCGTTGTCGCCGGTATTGAAGTCCTGGCACAGCGGATAGCCGCGTGCTTGCGCCGCCTCGATGAAGGCACGCGTGATCGGGCGCGGGCGATTCTGTTCCGAGACCTGCAGCGGGCCGCTGGCCCCGTGCCAGGCATCGGCCCCGCGCACATTGTTCTCGGAGCGCTTGAAGTAGGGCAGCACCGACTCCCAGTCCCAGCCGGGGCAGCCAGCCTGGGCCCAGCCATCGTAGTCCTGGCGCTGGCCACGGATGTAGAGCATGGCGTTGATGGCCGAGGAGCCGCCCAGGGCGCGGCCGCGCGGCTGGTAGCCACGGCGGCCGTTCAGGCCCGCCTGGGGAGTGGTCTGCAGCGCCCAGTTGTTGAGCTTGCCGTAGCCGGGCAGCATGGCCACCACGGCGGCCGGGGTGCGCACCAGCAGGCTGTCGCCCTGGCCGCCGGCTTCCAGCAGGCAGACCGTGACGCGTGGATCTTCCGACAGGCGGGCGGCCAGCGTGGCGCCCGCC
>JGI1221J13441_10000067_pt1 | contig 56038 bp, 48 predicted proteins | sample LakVidmifraction_4_FD_13441 | JGI IMG/M metagenome (IMG submission 13441) | reverse complement strand
CTGCGGCAGGGCTTGCTGCCGGGCTGCCGATAGAGCCGGTGATGGCAGCCGTGCCGGCTGGCGCAGTTGAGAGCACCGCGCCCCTGGCCGAACTGGTCCGCGAAGTGCTACCGGTGTGGCAGGGCAATGTGCAACTGGCGCGGGCCCAGACGCAATCGGCCATTGACGGCTTGACGGCCCGCTTCGTCGGCATCCACGAGCGCCTGGGCGGCGCACTGGACCCCGCCCGACATAGCGCCAATGGCGAGATCCTGCAGACCGTGCAGCACGCTGCTGAACAATTGGGTGCGATTGCCTCGGCGCTGGAAGGCATGCTGGCCTCGCGCCAGGTGCTGGTGACCAAGTTCGACAGCCTGATGGCGGCCAATGACGAGATTCGCCGCCTGGCCCAGCAGAACGAGCAACTGGCCGGACAGACTGGCGTGACCGATCTGCTCAGCGACGAGCAGAGCTGGCAGGAACTGGCCGAGCGCTCGGCCGAGAACAGCCGCCAGATCGCTGCCCGCGCCAAGAGCGCGCGCCAGCAGATCATGGCGGCCATCGGTGCCACCGGGGATGCGGCCGATACCGAAGGCATCGCCGAAAACTCGCGCGCCGTGATCGACCAGATCATCGCCGACTTCCGCCACTCCGCCATGAAGCTCACCACGACCATGGAAACGCTGGAAGACGAAGGCCGCGAAGTCGACCGCGAAGTATGCGACATCCTGGTACACCTGCAATTCCAGGACCGCATCAGCCAGATCCTGGATCACGTGCAGCAGGACATCCTGCGCCTGCGCAGCGCGGCCGCCGAGGCGCGGGCGCTGCCCTCGCCGCAGCAGTGGCTGACTGATCTTGAAAAGACCTATACCACCCAGGAACAACGCCAGATGCATGCCGGCCAGCAGGGCCATCCCGCGCCACCGTCGCAGGTGGATTTTTTCTGAGATCACGAGGCACCGAGATGGAAAAATGCATATTGATCGTCGACGATTCCTTCAGCCTGCGGCAGACCATCACGGCGGCCCTGAAGAGCGCCGGCTATCAGGTCGAAGAAGCGGCTGACGGCCTGGAAGCGCTCAAGAAACTGGATGGCCGCAAGTTCAATCTGGTCATTTCCGACCTCAACATGCCCAATCTGGATGGCCTGTCCTTCGTGCGCGAGATGAAGCAGATGCCCGCCTACAAATTCACCCCCGTCATCATGCTGACCACCGAAAGCAGCGAAGCGCGCAAGCAGGAAGGCAAGGCCGCCGGCATCCGCGCCTGGGTGCACAAGCCCTTCCTGCCGCCGGTGCTGCTCGATGCCGTGGCCAAGCTGGTACAGCCGTAAGGCACACCACGGACCCTTGAAGAGAATGCCGAGAACCCGACGATGCCGCTGACGTATTCCGTGCAAGAGGACAGGCTGCTGCTCACCGTGAGCGGCGGACTGACCATTTTCCAGGCGGCCGAGCGCAAGCCGGAGCTGCTGCACGCCCTGACGCTGCCGCAGACGCAGGTGGTGCTCGACCTGTCCGGCGTGGATGAGCTGGACACGGCCGGCATCCAGCTGCTGCTGCTGTTGCGGCGCGAGCTGGCCGCCGGCGGACGGCAGCTGGAAATCGGTGTCTACAGTCCGGCCGTGCTGGCCACGCTGGACCTGCTGCAATTGCATGAGCGCTTCAGCCCTGCCGTGGAGGCCGCATGAAAAAGGACTCCGCCCGCGATGCCGTCGTCCAGGAAGCCCGCGAACTGCTCGTGGCCATGGAAGCGGCCTTGCTGCAGATCGAGATGGAGGGACCGAGCCGCGACAGCATCAACGCCATCTTCCGCGCCGCCCATACCATCAAGGGTTCGGCCGGCCTGTTCGCCTTCGACAGCATCGTGCAGTTCACGCACCAGGTGGAGCATGTGCTGGATCTGGTCCGTGAAGAACGCCTGCCCCTGAACGCGCCCATGATGTCGTTGCTGCTGCAGTGTGGCGATTACGTCAGTGACCTGGTCGATGCCATCGAGCGCAACCAGGAAGCCGAGGAACCTAATGCCGAACGCCGTGCCACGCTGCTGGCTGCACTGGCCGAGGTCGCGCAGTCGGCCAGCGCACCGGGCGAGGCCGCCAGCGAGCCGGCGCGGCTGCTGCAGCGGCTCGCCGGCAGTGCCTCCGCGGACGCGGCCCACGGCGGCGATGCCCACAGGGACGCGGCCCTGCAGGCGACGGCCGATTATCCCTACTGGCACCTGTCGCTGCAGTTCAATGAGAATGTCCTGCGTGATGGACTCGATCCCCTGTCTTTCCTGCACTACCTGGGTTCGCTGGGCCGCATCGTCGCCATCCTGCCGGTGGAGGCAGACATTCCCGAAGCGGCGGCCATGGATGCCGAGAGCTGCTACCTGGGCGTGGAAATCTGCCTGGCCTCCGACTCCACCCGGCAGACGCTGGAAGACGTGTTCGAATTCGTACGCGATGACAGCCGCATCGATATCCTGCCGCCGCAGAGTCCCCTGGCGGCGTATGCGACGGTGCTGCAGCGGCTCGCCCCCGACGATGCGGCGCGCCTGGCCGCTCAATGGCGCAGCCTGGACTTGTTCAACGAAGCCCAATGGCGCTGCCTCGGCGCAGCCACGCTCGCTGACGCCGCCGCCCCCGCAGTGCCGGCGGCCGCGCCCGGCGCCGGTGCGCGGCCGCGCCCGCTGGACGAGCGGCGTGCGCAGGAACAGAAGTTCATCAAGATCGAGGTCTCCAAGCTGGACCAGCTGATCGATCTGGTGGGCGAGCTGGTCATCGCCGGTGCCAGTGCGCGCCTGATTGCCCGACGCCGCAAGGACAGCCAGTTCGAGGAGGCCACTCAGGCCATCGACAGCCTGATGGAACAGATCCGCGATGCCGCGCTCACGTTGCGGATGGTGCAGATCAATGAGGTGTTCCAGCGCTTCCCGCGCATCGTGCGCGACATCGCCCGCGATCTCGACAAGGATATCGATCTCACCATGACCGGCTCCGAGACCGAGCTGGACAAATCGATGGTGGAGCGCCTGGCTGATCCGCTGATGCACATCGTGCGCAATGCCATCGACCACGGCATCGAGCCTGCCGCCGAGCGCATTGCCGCCGGCAAGCCGGCCAAGGCCTCGCTGCGGCTCAATGCCATGCATGAATCCGGCAGCGTGCTGGTGGAGGTGATGGACGATGGCCGGGGCATGGATCGCACGCGCATTCTGGAAAAGGCCATCGCCCAAGGATTGACGACGCCGGAGGCCGAACTCAGCGATGCCGAGATCTACCGCTTCGTCTTCGAGCCCGGCTTTTCCACCGCCGAGCAGGTCACCGAACTTTCCGGACGCGGTGTCGGCATGGATGTGGTCAAGCGCAACATCGATGCCCTGCAGGGCGAGGTCGCCATCGATACCGAACCCGGGCGTGGCACCGTGGTCCGCATTCGCCTGCCGCTGACACTGGCCATCATCTCGGGCTTCCAGGTGGTGGTCGGCAATGCGGTGTTCGTGATTCCGCTGGACATGGTGGTGGAGTGCATCGACATGCCGCCGCGCCAGAACGGCAGCCATATCGTCGCGGTCCGTGGCGAGCCTTTGCCGTTTGTCCCGCTGCGCGAGCTGTTCGATCTGCCGGCACGCGAACAGGCGCGTGCGCGCAAGAGCCTGGTAATCGTCCAGTACGGACAATTGCGCGCCGGATTGCTGGTCGATGGTCTGCTGGGCGAGTGCCAGGCGGTGATCAAACCGCTGGGACGGCTGTTCGGCAAGGTCAAGGGATTGTCGGGCTCGACCATCCTGGGCGATGGCCGGGTCGCACTGATCCTGGATATTCCGCACCTGGTGCAGCACACCCAGCAACAGGAACAAGGCATTACGGCGGCCTACGCCGAACGCAGTGTGGCGTCGGCACCATGACGGGCCCGATCAAGGGACCCGCACCACGAGGGGAAGCGAGCATGCAAGAATCGATGACCAACAGGATGAGCATCAAGCAGATCTTCATCTGGCTGGCTGTAGTCCTGTCCATCCTGGTGGCGGTGGTGATCAGCCTTACCGATACGCTGCGCCAGGCCAATACGGCGCTGGAGCAAGCGCATCAGTCCCGCTACGACTCCGCCGGGCTGGCCAATGAACTGCGCCGCACCACCGAGGACATGACCAAGTTCGCGCGCGCCTACGTGACCACGGGCGACCCCAACGACGAGGATCGCTATTACATGATCCTGGACATCCGCAATGGCAAGCGCGCGCGGCCTTCCAACTACGACCGCTTCAACTGGGATCTGGTCAGTGCCCGCAAACTGCCGGTGGAGGCGGGTGCCCAGACGGTCCCGCTGATCGAACTGATGAAGCGTGCCGGTTTCACTGAACAGGAACTGGCCAAGATGCAGGAAGCCCTGAAGCTGGGCGACCAGCTCTCGCGCATCGAGATCACCGCTTTCCATGCGGTCAAGGGCGAGTTCGATGATGGCGAGGGCAAGTTCACCGTGGTCGGTGCGCCCAACCAGGCCATGGCGCAGGAGCTGGTCTTCGACCAGACCTACCGTGCGCTGTTCGGCCGCGTGATGGCCCCGATCAATGACTTCCTGCGCCAGGTTGACGAACGCACGCAGGCCCGTGTGCTCAGGGCCGGCCGCGAGTATGCCGAACTGGAACAGAAGATCTTCTGGCTGCTGACCGCCTCGGTGGTGGTGCTGTTCGCCTGCCTCGGGTTTGCCTATCGCACCATCCGCTCGCAGATCGGCGGCGAGCCGCGCGATGCCATGAGCGTCCTGCGCCGCGTGGCCGAAGGCGATCTGACGGTCATCGTGCCGTTGCGCAAGAACGACAAGGTCAGCGTGCTCTACAGCACCCAGCAGATGGTCAACAAGTGGACCGACGTCATCGGCGATGTCAGCGGCACCGCCAGTGCGCTGGCCTCGGCCTCCGAAGAGATTTCCTCGTCTTCGCAGGCGCTCTCGCACAATGCCTCGCAACAGGCCGCCAATGTCGAGGAGACCAGTGCCTCGGTGGAAGAGATTACCGCCACCATCGCCCAGAACGCCGATAACGCCCGCACCACCGATGGCATCGCCAGCCTCTCGGCCAGTGCGGCCACCGAAGGCGGCGAAGCCGTGCGCGAGACCGTGGCCGCGATGAAGCAGATCGCCAGCAAGATCGGCATCATCGATGACATCGCCTACCAGACCAATCTGCTGGCGCTCAACGCTGCCATTGAAGCGGCCCGCGCCGGCGAGCACGGCAAGGGCTTTGCGGTGGTCGCGGCCGAAGTGCGCAAGCTGGCCGAACGCTCGCAGACCGCCGCCCAGGAAATCATCGCGGTGGCCGAGAACAGTGTCGGTCTGGCCGAAAAGGCCGGCGGCCTGCTCAACCAGATGGTGCCCTCGATCCGCAAGACCGCCGACCTGGTGCAGGAAATCGCCGCCGCCTCGGCGGAACAGTCGACCGGTCTGGAACAGATCAACAATGCCGTGCACCAGATGGCGCAGACCACGCAGATGACGGCCTCGGCTTCCGAAGAATTGTCGGCAACCTCGGAAGAGATGAGCGCACAGGCCATCCATCTGCAGGACCTGATGCGCTTCTTCCGCGTGGATGAATTGCAGAAGCCCGGCGTGCGCGGTGCGGCCGGTGGCGTACCGGAATCCGGCGGGCGGCGCGGCAGACGCGCTCAGTCCGCTGCGCAGGGCGGGCGCGAGAGCACGCGCCGCCTGTCGATGCTGGATGTGGATGAGGATGCGCCGGGCGTGGATGAATCCTCGTTCAAGCGTTTCTGAGGAGCGTGCCATGGCGTTGAACTTGTCCCGTATCAATCCGCCGCGCGCACAGCGCGGCAGCAAGGAGAGCAGGCCATGCCCAGCGTATCGTTGAATGGCGAATCCGTCCGCAAGCGGCAGCAGGAAGAGGTCATCGAAAGCCGCCAGTTCCTGACCTTCCTGGTCGGTGCGGAAAGCTTCGCCATGCCCATCGCCAGCATTCGCGAGATCATCGAATTCGGCGGCCTGACCGAAGTGCCGCTGATGCCTGATTTCCTGCGCGGCGTGATCAACCTGCGCGGCTCGGTGGTGCCGGTGATCGACCTGTCGGTGCGCTTCGGCCGTGCCCCCACGATGGAGGCCAAACGTACCTGCATCATCATCATGGAACTGGTCCAGGACGAGCAGCTGCTGTTGCTGGGCGTGATGGTCGATGCGGTCAGTGCGGTGCTGAGCATCGGTGTCGATCACATCGAGCCGCGTCCGTCATTCGGTGCCGGCATCCGCGCCGATTTCATCGAGGGCATGATCAACGTCAATGAGCGTTTCATCGTCGTGCTCGATGTGCAGCGCGTCCTGTCGGTGGACGAACTGGCGAGCCTGCTGGGCATGAGTGCCGAGGATGCGCTGGGCGGTGTGCCTGTGCTGTCGGCAGAAACGGAAAGGGAGTAGGCCCATGCTCCAACCCGGCAACCTGGCAGGCAGCAGCGACAGCACGCAAGGCAGCAGTGCCGGTGTGGCCACGGCTGTTGGCAGCGTGCCGGGTCTGCATGCCGGACGTGGGGCTCAGGCGGCGTCTGCGGCCGTCATTCCGGTGACGCCGGTGGTGGCCGCCATCGCACCGGCCAGCGGGTGCGCCGACCCCGAGGTCAGCGATCACGACATGCTGCTGTTCCAGAAATTGTTCAAGCAGGATATCGGGCTGCACCTGCCCCTGTCCAAGAAGGCCCTGCTGCAGAGTCGTCTCAGTCATCGTCTGCATGAGCTCGGCCTGCGCGGGCTGGCGCAGTATCACCGCCTCATCACGAGTGCCGAGGGGGCCGAGGAACGCCAGCGCGCCATCGATCTCATCACCACCAACGAAACCTATTTCTTCCGCGAACAGGGCCATTTCGACTTCCTGACGCAGGATCTCCTGCCACGCTGGCGCGACCGCGAGCATCTGCGCGTCTGGAGCGCGGCCAGCGCCACCGGTGAGGAAGCCTATTCGCTGGCCATGCTGCTGGACCATCACCGGCCCGCCGGCAGCTGGTCGATATTCGGCTCCGACATCAGCACGCGCGTGCTGCGCTTCGCGCGCCGCGCGCTCTATCCGATGGCGCGCGGGCAGAACATTCCGCGCCTGTATCTGCGCCGTTATTGCCTGCTCGGCACCGGCGAATACGAAGGCCATTTCCTGGTGCAGGCAGACCTGCGCGCCAAGGTCGAATTCGCCCGGCGCAACCTGACTGCGCCGCACGAACACGACGATGGCCTGTATGACCTGATCTTCCTGCGCAACGTCATCATCTACTTCGATTGCGAGACCAAGCTGCAGGTCTTGCGCGACGTGATCGCGCGCCTGCGGCCGGGCGGCTACCTGGTGGTCGGCCATTCGGAATCGCTGCACGGCATGGAGCTCGATCTGCTGATGCATTCCCCTTCCATCTACCGGAGGCCGCCATGAACGCACCATCAGCCATCCGCGTGATGGTGGTCGATGACTCCTCGGTGGTGCGCCAGCTGGTACAGCAGCTGCTGGCGCAGACTGCTGACATCCGCGTCATCGGGACCGCGCCCGATCCGGTGTTTGCCATGCGCAAGATGCAGCAGGAGTGGCCGGACGTGATCCTGCTCGACATCGAGATGCCGCGCATGGATGGCATTACCTTCCTGCGCCAGATCATGGCCAGCAGGCCCACGCCGGTCATCATGTGCAGTGCGCGGGTCGGCGGTGCCGGCGATATCACGGCCGAAGCACTGGCCGCCGGTGCGGTGTCGGTGATTGCCCGTCCGCAACTGGGCGTGCGTGATTTCCTGCATGAAGCGGTCACCGAACTGGCCTGCGCCATCCGGGCTGCGGCGCTGGCCGGGGCCGGCGGCAGGGGCGCGGTGGCGGCCGCCGCGGCACGGCCCGTGTCACCCGTGCTCAAGCTGCGCCCGGTCAAAGCAACCGCTCGCGAAATGCTGCATGATGACGGCTGGGCTGCGGTGCTGCAGCGTCATACTGCCGATGCGGTATTGGCAGCGCCGGGGCCGGAGGACGGCTATCGTCCGCTGACGGCGCGCATCGTCGCCATCGGCGCCTCGACCGGGGGGCCGCAGGCACTGGAGCGGGTGCTCAAGCCTTTGACTGGGCGCTGTCCCGGCATCGTGGTGGTGCAGCACATGCCGCAGCGTTTCACGCGCAGTTTTGCCGAACGCCTGCACCGCATTTCCGGTGCCGAGGTCAAGGAAGCCGAGCATCACGATCTGGTCCTGCCGGGGCGCGTGCTGATCGCGCCCGGCGGCCGGCATCTGGTCCTGCGGCGCGATGGCCAGCAGTACTATGTGGAAACGCTGGATGGCCCGCTGGTGAGCCGGCACAAGCCATCGGTGGACGTGCTGTTCCGCTCGGCGGCCAAGGCCGCGGGCAGCAATGCAGTGGGCATCATCATGACCGGCATGGGGGACGATGGCGCAAGGGGGATGCGGGAAATGGCCGATTGCGGCGCCGCCACCTATGCCCAGGACGAGGCCAGCAGCGTGGTCTTCGGCATGCCGAAAGAAGCGATACACATGGGCGGCGTCGGTGACGTCCTCCCGCTCGATCATATCTCCGCAGTGATAGAACAATATGCCTCTAGAGAATCTCAATGAGCTGATCGAATCCGCGCTGGTCGTCGACGACAGTGCCCTGCAGCGCCAGCACAGCGTGTCGCTGCTGCAGGACCTGGGCGTCGATCTGATCTACGAGGCCGGCAACGGCAATGAGGCGCTGGATCTGCTGGCGCTGCTCAAGCTGCCTCCGGGCCTGGTGGTGATCGACCTGGAAATGCCGGGCATGGATGGCATCGAGCTGATCCAGCAATTGCAGCAGAAGGGCATCGACATTCCCCTGATCGTCGCCTCCAGCCGCGAGACCTCGCTGCTGCTGTCGGTGGAGACCATGATCCAGGCCCTGGGCATGAACCTGATCGGGGTGCTGCAAAAGCCGCTCAACCAGGGCCAGCTGCGCACCGCATTGCAGTCCTTCCGTCCGCGTGGCGGCGGTGCCCACGCCGATGATGATCCCCAGCCTTCCATGTGTGAAAGCGACCTCGGCACGGCCATCGGTGGCGGCCAGGTGCTGCCGTATTTCCAGCCCAAGGTGGACGTGCAGACCGGCATCCTCAAGGGCGTGGAAGCGCTGGCCCGCTGGGTGCATCCGGAGCGCGGCATGATCCCGCCCGACCGCTTCATTCCGCTGGCCGAACAGTCCGGCCTGATCCACGATCTCACCATCAGCATGATGGACCAGTCCATGGCCCAGGCGGCCGTCTGGCATAGCCGTGGCCTGGCGATCAAGGTGGCGGTGAACCTGTCGCCGCTGTCGCTGGAGCAGCCGGACTTTCTGCATCGCATTCTGGAACTGGTGGACAAGCACGCGCTGCCGGCCGAGAACGTGGTGCTGGAAATCACCGAGAGTTCGGTGGTGGCGCACAAGGGCAATTCACTGGGCATGCTGGCGCGGCTGCGCCTGAAGGGCTTCGGCCTGTCGATTGACGATTACGGCACCGGTTTCTCGTCGATGCAGCAACTGGCGCGCATCCCCTTCACCGAACTGAAGATCGACCGCTCCTTCGTGCATGGCGCGCATGACCGCAAGAACCTGCGCGTGATCCTGCAATCGGCGCTGGACATGGCCCAGCGGCTGGAACTGGTGACCGTGGCGGAAGGGGTGGAAACGATGGAAGACTGGCGTCTGCTGCAGGACTTCGGTTGCAGCCTGGGGCAGGGCTACCTGATCGGCAAGCCCATGCCGGCCAATGAATTGCCGCTGTGGCTGAAGGGGCATCATCGCCGCCTCGGTGAATTGCGGCCGCTGGGCAAGGGTGCCGCCACGGGCGGTTCGGTTTGAGCTGCCTGGTTCAGATCACAGCCGGCTGATCGGCTGATCGGTGATGGCATCCAGGAAATCGCGCGCCGCGCCCAGTCCCGGAATGCGCACCTGCGCATCGATCTCCAGCATGGGCACCAATACGAAGGCGCGCTGCGCCATGCGCGGATGCGGGACGATCAGTTCTTCATCTTCCAGCTGCGCCTCTCCATACATCAAGACATCCAGATCCAGCGTGCGCGGGGCGTTGCGGTAGGGCCGCTCGCGTCCGTGCTGCAGCTCGATGGCCTGCAACGCATGCAGCAGTTCCAGTGCGGTCAGTGACGTGGAGACCAGTGCGACGGCATTGACGTAGTCGTCGCCACTGGAATCGATGGGCGCGGTGCGATAGAGCGAAGAGCTCCGCAGCAGTTGCGACTCGGGCAGCCGGGCCAGATGGGCGATGGCTTCTTCGACGGTGGCGCGGGCGTCGCCCAGGTTGCCACCGATGCCAATCCAGGCCAGCGTGGAGGACGATTCCACGTTGATCAGTCGTCGCCTGCCGGCGCGCTGTCCCCACCCGCACCACCGGCACTGCCGCTGCTGCGACGGCGGCGGCGGCGCTTGGGGGCCTCACCCGTGCCGGCATCTGCCGGTGCATCCGGCGTGTCGGCCGCCTCCTTGGGGGCGCGTGCACGCACAGGCGCAGGGGCAGGGGCTTCCTGCTCGCTGCCGCTGTCGCTGGTTTCAACGGTGTCCCCTGCCGACTTGCTGCGGCTGCGTCCACCACGGCGCTTGCGCTTCTTGGGACCGGCATTGCTGCTGGCAGGATCGGCTGGTTTGCGGGCGATCAGTTCTTCGCGCTCGGCACCGTTGCCGGCGATGAAGGCTTCCCACCATTCACCGAGTTCGGCATCAAGTTCGCCGGACTGGCAGCGCAGCAGCAGGAAATCGAAACCGGCGCGCAGGCGCAGGTGTTCCAGCAATTTGTACGGGGCCTTGCCGACGCGGCGCTCGAAGCGCGGCTGCATGGCCCAGATGTCACGCATGTCGGAGGCGATCTTGCGTTGCAGGGCCAGCTTCTCGGTCTGGGCATCGAGCACGTCATCGGCGGCCAGATGCAGGGCGGGAATCGGATACTCGCCGGCAGCCTGGTAGGCGCGCCATTTTTCCAGCACCTGGTGCCACAGCAGCGAGGCGAACAGGAAGCCCGGCGAGACCCCCTTGCCTTCCTTGACGCGGGCGTCGGTATTGGCCAGCGCCAGGCTGACGAACTTCTCGCCCAGCGGCTGTTCCAGCACCACGTCCAGCAGCGGCAGCAGGCCGTGATGCAGGCCTTCCTTGCGCAGCTGCTGCAGGCAGGCGAGCGCATGGCCGCTCATCAGGAGCTTCAGCATTTCATCGAACACGCGGGCGGCCGGCACGTTGTCGATGAGCGGTGCCATCACGCGGATCGGCGCGCTGCTGGCCGGATCGATGGTGAACTTGAGCTTGGCCGCGAAGCGCACCACGCGCAGCATGCGGACCGGGTCTTCGCGGTAGCGCGCTTCGGGTTCGCCGATGATGCGCAGCTTCTTGTCGCGGATGTCGGCGATGCCGCCGTGGTAATCGAGCACGGCCTGGCTGGCCGGATCGTAGTACATCGCGTTGATGGTGAAGTCGCGGCGGGTGGCATCTTCATGCTGTTCGCCGAAGGTGTTGTCGCGCAGCACGCGGCCATGTTCATCCTTGGGCGCGGCTTCGGCCGAGGCACCCCGGAAGGTGGTGACTTCGATCAACTCTTGTCCAAACATCACGTGCACGATCTGGAAACGACGGCCGATGATGAAGGCGCGGCGGAACAATTGTTTGACCTGTTCCGGTGTGGCATTGGTGGCCACATCGAAGTCCTTGGGCTTGATGCCCAGCAGCAGGTCGCGCACCGCACCGCCGACGATGAAGGCCTTGTAGCCGGCATCCTGCAGGGTCTGCGTCACGCGCACCGCATTGGGCGAGACCAGTGCCGGATCGATGCCATGCTCTTTGGGCCCGAGCACATCGGGCTCGATCTTGCCGCCGGCGGCCGCGGCCTTGGCGCGCGATTTTTTCACGGGCTCGGCATTCTCGGCTGCAGCGGCCTTGCCGCGGCCGAGGATGGAGCGAATCAGTTTCTTGATCATTGCGCGTGGCCGTCGGCGAAGAGGTTCAGCACCGGCCAGCCGCGCGCCTGGGCGTGCGCCAGCAGCTTGTCGTTGGGGTTGGTGGCGATCGGATCGGTCACCCGTTCCAGCAGCGGAATGTCGTTCTGTGAATCGCTGTAGAAATAGCTGCGTTCGAACTGGTCCAGCTTGAAGCCCAGACGCTCCAGCCAGGCTTCGGTGTGGACGATCTTGCCCGGGCCGAAGGTCGGCGTGCCGTCCAGCTTGCCGGTGAGGTTGCCGGCGTCATCGAGCGCGGGCAGGGCGGCGATCAGGTGTTCCACGCCGAAGTGCGAGGCGATCGGCTTGGTCACGAAGTGGTTGGTGGCGGTGACGATGGCCACCAGGTCACCGGCATCCAGGTGCTGCTTCACCAGGGCCACGGCTTGCGGCAGGATGGCGGGCTTGACCACTTCGTCCATGAATTGCAGGTGCATTTCGTCGAGCTGCGTGCGCGGGAAGCGCGACAGGTTGCCCAGCGCGAATTCCAGATAGGCCACCGGATCGAGCGTGCCGTTCTGGTAATGGGCGAACCATTCGTCATTGGCCTTGCGGAAGCTGTCGGCATCCACGGCGCCGATGCGCGCCATGAATTCACCCCACTCGTGGTCGGAGTCGAGCGGCAGCAGGGTATGGTCGAGATCGAAAAGGGCGAGGTTCATTGTTCTCCGGATTCCTGTTGTAACAGTTCGCGTAGCAAGGGCAGGGTGATGGCGCGCTTGGTGGCCAGCGAGTAGCGGTCCAGCGCGTCGAGCATGCGCGACAGCGAAGGCATGTCGCGCCGGTAGTGGGTGAGCATGTACATCATCACGGCCGGAGGGATTTCCAGGCCGCGGTCCAGGGTGATCTGCAGCAGGGCGGCGATCTTCTCGTCATCCGACAGGTCGTGCACCTGGTAGATCAGGCCCCAGCCGAGCCGGGTGCGCAGGTCTTCGCGCAGCTCCAGGCGGGTCGGCGGCAGGGTGCCGGTGCAGACCATGCAGCCGCCCTGTTCGCGGATCTGGTTGAACAGGTTGAAGGCGGCGATCTGCTGTTCCTCGAACAGTTGATCGACGTCATCGAGCAGGTAATGGCTGGTCTGCGGGCTGTAGTCGAAGGCCGACTCGGGGGAGTCGGCACTGATGAGGCGGGCGCGGTTGCCTTCCTGGCCGGCCTTGGTGGCCAGGGCGTGCAGCAGGTGGGTCTTGCCGGCACCGGCTTCGGCCCAGAGGTAGATGAAGCGGTCGGTGCTGGCACTGCCGGTCTGGATGGATTTGTCCACGCCGGCCGTGGCCAGCAGCTTCAAGCGCTCCAGCAGTTCTGCGTTGCGGCCGGTCACGAAGCTGTCGAAGCTTTGCGGCTGGTCCGCGCTCAAATCGAGCGGAATCTGTTTCATCGGTGGCTATCAGCTACGAAGGCCGCAAGCTGCTTGCGGCCAGTTAATGCAGGACGGCGCCAAGCGCCCGAGCCTGCGCAGCGTCCTGCAAGGGCAGGGAGGCTGTGATCAATCATAAACTCTTCAACGGCTGTAAAAATTGCTGGCCAGATACTCGCGCCGCACATGCATGGCGATCACCGAGACGATGGCCGAGGCCGGCAGCGCCAGCAGCACGCCGACAAAACCGAACAGCTGGCCAAAGGCCAGCAGCGCGAAAATTACCACCAGCGGGTGCAGGCCGATACGCTCGCCCACCAGCTTGGGCGTGAGGATGAAGCTTTCCAGCACCTGTCCCACGCCATAAATCAGGGCCACCCACAGCAAGCCAATGGCGCCATCGAATTGCAGGATGGCTGCCAGGATCGCCAGCACCAACCCCAGGCCGAAGCCCACATAGGGAATGAACACCAGCAGGCCCGTCAGGACGCCCACCGGCAGGGCGCTGTCAAATCCGGCTGCAGTGAGCGCAACCGAATAATAGACCGCCAGCACCAGCATCACCAGCAATTGTCCACGCAAGTACTGTCCCAGCAGGCTATCGACCTCGGCCGCCATGGTATTGACGCGGCCGGCCCAGCGGCGCGGGATCATGATCTGCAGGCGCTTGAGGAAGGGATGCCAGTCCTGCAGCAGGTAGAACAGCACCATCGGCACGAACAGCAGATTGGCCAGCCAGGCCAGCAGCGCCGTGCCCCCGACCTTGGCCGAGGCCAGCACCGAACTCCACAGCTCGTCGCCACTGGTGCTGATCTGTTGCGTGAGCAAGGCCTTGATGCCCGCCAGGTCCAGCCGCACATCGATGCCCAGCTGGTGCAGGCGTGGCGAGAGGAAGGCGTTCAACTTGTCCAGCAGCGGGGGCACCTGGGCCTGCAGCAGCGGGATCTGGCGCAGTACCAAAGGCACCACGATCAGCACCAGCGCCAGTCCGGCCAGGATCAGCAGCAAGACCATGATGGTCACGCCCACGAAACGCGGGATGCGCAGCGGGCCGATGCGGCGGCTGGCGATCCAGTCCACGCCCGGGTTGAGCGCATAACCGATGATGCCGGCGGCGACGAAGGGCGAGAGCATCGGGCCCAGCGCCACCAGCAGTGCCAACAGCAAAATGCCGACAATCAGCCACGCCAGGTTCTGTTTTTGCTCTTCGGACAAAGAAAAAGGCATGGATTCGGAGTTCGCGGGTGGCGGTTTTGTTAAAATCACGGCTTGGCAGGGGCACTTCCGCCCTGAATCCCCTATTTTACCGTCTTCACTGGCAATATTTCATCATGACTTCACCTTCCAATGTCTCCCTCTCCTACCGTGACGCTGGCGTCGATATCGATGCCGGTGACGCCCTGGTCGAAGCGATCAAGCCGTTCGCCAAGCGCACCACCCGCGAAGGCGTGCTGGGCGGCATTGGCGGTTTCGGTGCCCTGTTCGAAATCAGCAAGAAGTACAAGGAACCGGTGCTGGTGTCCGGCACCGACGGCGTGGGCACCAAGCTCAAGCTGGCCTTCCACCTGAATCGTCACGATACGGTTGGTATCGACCTGGTGGCCATGAGCGTCAACGACATCCTGGTGCAAGGTGCCGAGCCGCTGTTCTTCCTGGATTACTTTGCCTGCGGCAAGCTGGACGTACCCTCGGCCACCGATGTCATCAAGGGCATCGCCGCCGGTTGCGAACAGGCCGGCTGCGCCCTGATCGGCGGTGAAACCGCGGAAATGCCCAGCATGTACCCGGACGGTGAATACGACCTGGCCGGCTTCGCAGTCGGCGCGGTGGAAAAGTCCAAGATCATCGACGGCACCAAGATCGCCCCGGGCGACGTGGTGCTGGGCCTGGCCTCCTCGGGCGCGCACTCCAACGGCTACTCGCTGGTGCGCAAGATCCTGGACGTGGCCAAGCCCGACCTGGAAGCCGACTTCCACGGCCGCAAGCTGGCCGATGTGCTGATGGCCCCGACCCGCATCTACGTCAAGCCGCTGCTGGCGCTGATGGAGAAGCTGGAAGTCAAGGGCATGGTCCACATCACCGGTGGCGGCCTGGTCGAGAACATCCCGCGCGTGCTGCAGGATCACCTGACGGCGGAACTGGACGCCAAGTCCTGGACCATGCCCCCGCTGTTCACCTGGCTGCAGCAGCATGGCGGCGTGGCTGATGCGGAAATGCACCGCGTCTTCAACTGCGGCATCGGCATGACCGTGATCGTCTCCAAGGAAAACGCCGACGCCGCTGAAGCCCATCTGAAGGCCGCCGGTGAAACCGTCTACCGTATCGGCACCATCCGCGCCCGCGCTGAAGGCGAAGCACAGACCATCGTGCGCTGATCGGTCCCTGTAAATCGTTTTAACGATTTATAAAGTAAAAAGGCTGCATTCTCAGGAATGCAGCCTTTTTCATTTTCGGTGGAGAATTTCCCGCCGGATGAAAACTTAGTTTTGTTAAAACAAAAACTAAGTTTCCAACAAGAAAAAACTAACAGTAAGTTCAGCTCGCCTGCCCGACATCGCCATCCTGCTCCGCCAGGATCTGGCGCGGCACGGCCTGCAGGCCACGCGCCACGCCATTGGGCGGCGGCACGCGCACCGGCTCGCTGATGTCGGTGGCGGTGGAGAGCACGTTCAGGGTATCTTCCGGCGGGGCATCCCAGACCGGATCGTCGATGGCCTCGAAGACGCGCTTGAGTTGCGAACCCCAGCTGCGGCGGATCATCTGGAAATACTGGTTCTGCTCATCGATGGTCACGAAGCGGGTCACGGCCAGGTCTTCGCTTTCATAGACCAGCAGGTCCAGCGGCAAGCCCACCGAGATGTTGGACTTGAGCGTGGAATCCATGGAGATCAGCGCACACTTGGCCGCCTCGTCCAGCGAGGTCTGGGGCGTGACCACGCGGTCAATGATGGGCTTGCCGTACTTGGATTCGCCGATCTGGAAGTAAGTGTTCTCGTCGTGCGACTCGATGAAGTTGCCGGCCGAATACATCTGGAACAATCTGCAGCGTTCGCCCCGGATCTGGCCGCCGAAGATGATGCTGACATTGAAATCGATACCGAACTTGCTCAGCTCGGCGGCCTCGCGGTCATGCACGGCGCGAATGGCATCGCCCAGGATCTGCGCGGCTTCGTACATGGAGGTGGCGGTCCAGATGCTGCGGCCTTCCGCATTGGTGCGGTCGGTCAGCATCTGGCGGATGGATTGCGAAATCGACAGGTTGCCGGCGGTCATCACGACCATCACGCGGTCGCCCGGATTCTCGTAAACACTCATCTTGCGGAAGGTGCCGATATGGTCCACTCCGGCGTTGGTACGCGAATCGGACAGGAACACCAGGCCGCTGTTGAGGCGCATGGCTACGCAGTAGGTCATGATGGAAACGTGATACGTGGAAACGGAAAGCCGGATTTTACCGTAAGGCCCGGTGCCAGAGCGTGCGCGCCGGGGGCATCTGTCGTGACGTACCTACAGTAACGGCCTGTTTCCCGAAAAGATGACAGCGGCTGTGCTTCTTTCTTGCGCGCGAAGCACAGCCGGGGCGGCTTACGCTGCCAAAGGAACAAGAAAATCGCGGCTGATGCGATTGCCCAGTTCGAAGATGCGCTCCAAAAATTCGGTGAGCGTATCGTGCAGCCCGGCTTCCAGGATTTCCTCGATGCGGGCGAACTTCAGGTCGGCATGCAGCTTGCCCGCAAAGCGCTCGGTATCGGCCGAGACATCATTGCGCACATGATGCAGATTGGAGATCACGTTGCCCATACAGGCCAGCAGCGAACGCGGCATGTCGGCCCGCAGGATCAGCAGCTCGGCCACGCGCTCGGGCGTGATGACGTCGCGGTAGACCTTGCGGTAGATCTCGAAGCCCGACACCGAACGCAGGATCGCGGCCCAGTAGTAGAAGTCCAGCTGTCCCGCTTCATCGCGCGCCGACTGGCTTTGCGATTGTGATTGCGACTGCCCATTCTGCTTCTGCGATTGCGCTTCCTTGGCCCCGTGGAACTTGACGTCGATGATGCGCGCCGTGTTGTCCGCACGTTCCAGGAACGTCCCCAGGCGGATGAAGTGGAAAGCCTCATCCTCCAGCATGGTGCCGATGGTCACGCCGCGTGACAGGTGCGAGCGATGCTTGACCCATTCGAAGAAATCGCTCGGGTTCTGCTCCAGCGCATTGGTCTGCAGATAGGACTGCATCTTGATCCAGGTGGCGTTCTGGATCTCCCACGCTTCGGTAGTCAGCGCGCCGCGCACGGCACGCGCATTCTCGCGCGCCTGGCGCAGGCAGGAGGCAATCGAGGACGGGTTGTTGGGATCCCGCACCATGAAGTCGATGACATCCTTCTGCGTGAGCTTGTCGTATTTCTGGTTGTAGCCATAGAGCAGTTCCGAGATGCCCAGCACGGCGCGCCAGCCTTGCTCGGCGTCGTCGACCGACTGCGGCAGCAGGGCGGTCTGCACGTGCACGTCGAGCATGCGGGCGGTGTTCTCGGCGCGCTCGGTGTAGCGGGCCATCCAGAAGAGGTGATCGGCGGTACGGCTCAGCATCTTATTTCTCCAGAATCCAGGTGTCCTTGGTGCCGCCGCCCTGCGACGAGTTCACCACCAGCGAGCCTTCCTTCAGGGCCACGCGCGTCAAGCCGCCCTTGACCATGGTGATCTGCTTGCCGGACAACACGAACGGACGCAGGTCCAGGTGGCGCGGGGCGATGCCCGATTCCACATAGGTCGGGCACACGGAGAGGGCCAGCGTGGGCTGGGCGATGTAGCCATCCGGCTTGGCAATGATGCGCGCGCGGAAGTCCTCGATCTCCTGCTTGGTGGAAGCAGGGCCGACCAGCATGCCGTAACCGCCGGCACCGTGCACTTCCTTGACCACCAGCTTTTCGAGGTTGGCCAGGGTGTAGGAAAGATCTTCCTTCTTGCGGCACTGGTAAGTGGGCACGTTGTTGAGGATGGGATCCTCGGACAGATAGAAACGCACCATGTCCGGTACATACGGATAGATCGACTTGTCGTCGGCCACACCGGTGCCAATCGCATTGGTCAGCGTCACCTTGCCGGCGCGATAGGCCTGCAGCAGGCCCGGCACGCCCAGCGCCGAATCGGGACGGAAGGCCAGCGGATCGAGGAAGTCGTCATCGATGCGGCGATAGATCACGTCGACCCGCTTGGGGCCGCGCGTGGTGCGCATGTAGACCACGTTGTCCTTGACGAACAGGTCCTGTCCCTCGACCAGTTCCACGCCCATCTGCTGGGCCAGGAAAGCGTGCTCGAAGTAGGCCGAGTTGTACATGCCCGGGGTCATCACCACCACCGTCGGATCGGTTACGCCGGCCGGGGCCACCGAACGCAGGTTGTCCAGCAGCAGGTCGGGATAGTGATCGACCGGCGCAATCTTGTGGCGCTTGAACAGGTCGGGGAAGAGCCGCATCATCATCTTGCGGTTCTCCAGCATGTAGGACACGCCGGAGGGCACGCGCAGGTTGTCTTCGAGTACGTAGAATTCACCTTCGCCCGCCCGTACGATGTCCACACCGGCGATGTGCGCGTAGATGTCGTTGACCACGTTCACATCCTGCATCTCGCGCCGGTACTGGGCGTTCTGGAAGATCTGCTCGGGCGGGATGATACCGGCCTTGACGATCTTCTGTTCGTGATAGATGTCGTGGATGAACATGTTGAGCGCTTTGACGCGCTGGACCAGTCCCGCTTCCAGCTTGGCCCATTCGGCCTTGTGGATGATGCGCGGGATGATGTCGAAGGGGATCAGGCGCTCGGTGCCGGCATCGTTGCCATAGACGGCGAAGGTAATGCCGACGCGGCGGAAGATCAGGTCGGATTCGGCACGTTTGCGGGCGATGATTTCGGGCGACTGCGCCGAAAGCCAGCTGGCGAATTCTGCATAGTGCTGACGCACTTGACCTGCTTCGCTGCCTGCGCCTCCTGAATACATCTCATCAAAAAAATGTGCCATAGATTTGCTTCGTGTTCCCGTGGGGAGCGGGAATCTTTCTAAGTAGGTTGTAACGAAAACAGAGGCGGTGGGTACGGCAAAACTACAGCGTGGGTACAGCGTAATGCGATGGCGCTAGGGGACTGCCGCTGCACGCCAGCGCCAGCGTGCATGAAGAAAGACTAACAGAGGCTTGAATTTTTTGACAGAGGAAAATTGCATGCTTTTGCTCCTCGCCCGCGCGGGTCTGCTGCCATCAAACGCAGACCCGCAGCGGCTTCAGTTATTCCATGGCGTGGGTGCGGGAACCTCGCAGGGGGCCGGCATGTCGATGGTCTTGAAGTCGGCCGGACTAACGATTTCCAGATACTCCATGTCGGGCGAATAGTCGAACAGGAAGTGCACGATGCCCGGCCGCTGGTGCACGCAATCCCCGGCCTTGACCAGCGTGACTTCGGTCTCGTACATGAAGCGCGCCCAGCCTTTGAGCATGATGACGATGTGGAAGTTGGCCTCGTGCCGATGCCATCCGGTGCCCGTCTCCGGGGCCATGTTGGCCTTGACCAGCTGCGCCACCACCTGGCCGCCGGTGGCCGCGGCAATGCCCAGGTCGCGATACAGGAAGAAGTCGCGCAGTCCTCCCGTTTCATAGGGCGTGTCGCCTTCGCTCACATGCGAAAAGCTGTTCTGCGCCAGTACGCTTGCCTCCGCTACGGTATTCATCACATCCATCCTTTCTGCGGTCTCCCGCCATGGGCCTGCGACAAAAACGGGCGCGACTTTTCCTGCCGGTGCTGCTGATGCTGCGCGCGCCCTAGAATTCCACGTCCAGTTCGTCGATATCCTCCGGTTCCTTTTTGGCTGCCGTGATCCACTCCTGCATTTCCGGCATGGCCATGATGCGCTTGGCATAGGCGGTGCAGATGGGATCGAGCTTGACGTCATAGGTCATGAAGCGCGTGACCACAGGCGCATACATGGCATCGGCCATGGTGCGCTGTTCGCCGAACAGGAAAGGCCCGCCGTACTTGGCCAGACACTCCTTCCAGATGGTGGTGATGCGTACGATGTCGGCTTCGGCGCGGGACCACACCTTGAAGTTGGGGAAGTGGCCCTTGAGGTTCATCGGCAGCGCCGCGCGCAGGGCCGAGAAGCCCGAATGCATTTCGCCGCACACCGAGCGGCAATGCGCACGGGCGGCGAGGTCGGCCGGCAGCAGCTTGGCGCCGGGGCGGATTTCGTTGAGATATTCGGCAATGGCCAGCGTATCCCATACCAGTACGTCGCCATGGTGGAGGCTGGGTACCAGGATGGAGGAAGACAGCAGCAGGATCTCTGCCCGTGCCGACGGGTCGTCCGGCGGCACGATGTCTTCCTCGAAAGAGAGCCCGGCGAACCTGGCCATGAGCCAGCCGCGCAGGGACCACGAGGAGTAGTTCTTGCTGGTGATGCGCAAAGTCGTCTTAGGCATGTCAGTCCTTTATCTGTTTTGTGCAGGTTGACTTTGGGCACGCGGCCGCGTGAGCGGCGGTGTCTTGTTCATGGTCATCATCTTCATCGTCCGCCCCGTCTGCGCTCGGGAAGGACACGGGCCACAGGAGCGGACCGCGTACCACTGCTTGCAAGGCTTGTGCCAGCTCGCGGGAACGGCAGGGCACGCACCGCCGGCATTTCCGCGCGGCCACCAATGTCTCCGGAAAACTCCCAAAAGCTGCGCGCAGGCGGGCTGGCGGCCCATCAATGGCACGACAATTGCATCGTTGCCATGGCGAGCGGACACCAAAAAGAGACAACCGAGGGCGGCGCTTCATGATCAATACCTATCAGCTCTACCAGAACTACGCCGACGCCACTGATCCGCTGCGGGCCTGTGCCCGCATGATGGCACCCCTGCTGGGGGCGACCTGGCCTGGCGTTCCGGTCAATCCGGCCTTGCGCAAGATGGCCTCGGCCTGCGAGGTTTTTGCGCGGACGCAATTGACCCATGCGCGCCCGCCCTTCGAGATCGGCGAGGTGCTCGACGGCGGACGCACAATTGCGGTGCACGAGGAGGAAATCAGCGCCACGCCCTTCTGCGGTCTGCTGCATTTCCGCAAGGAAAGCTCGGCCGTGCAGCCCAAGGTGCTGGTGGTGGCGCCCATGTCGGGCCACTTCGCGACGCTCTTGCGTGGCACCGTCAAGACCCTGCTGCGCGATCATGACGTCTACATCACCGACTGGCGCAATGCCCGCGATGTTGCTGTCGAGCATGGCCGCTTCGGCCTGGATGAATATGTTTCCCACGTCATCGATTTCCTCGATATGCTGGGACCCGGTGCGCATCTGCTGGCAGTGTGCCAGCCCACGGTGGCGGCGCTGACCGCTGCCTCGGTGATGGCTGAGGACAATCATCCGGCCCAGCCTCGCACCCTGACGCTGATGGCGGGGCCGCTCGATACCCGCGTCAATCCGACTGCCGTCAATGCGCTGGCCAAGAGCAAGCCGATCAGCTGGTTCGAGAAGAACATGATCAGCACCGTCCCGGCGCGCCATGGCGGGGCCGGGCGGCGGGTCTATCCGGGCTTCGTGCAGTTGAGCGCCTTCATGAACATGAACCTGAACCGCCACGTCGATGCCTTCCGCAAGCTGTATCACCATCTGGTCGAAGGCGAGGAGGCGCAGGCCGCGCAGATCAAGGATTTCTACGAAGAGTATTTCGCCATGGCCGACCTGCCGGCCGAGTTCTACCTGGAAACGGTGCGCACGGTGTTCCAGGAACATGCGCTGCCGCTGGGCAAGCTGACCTATCGCGAGCGCGTGGTCGAGCCGCGTGCCATCCGCCGCACGGCGCTCTTTACCATCGAGGGCGAGAAGGACGATATCTGTGCGGTCGGCCAGACCGTGGCCGCACAGGAAATGTGCAGCAACATCCGGCCCTACATGCGCCTGCACCATGTTCAGACGGCCGTGGGACATTACGGGGTCTTCAACGGACGGCGCTGGGACAACGAGATCTATCCGCGCCTGCGGGATTTCATTAACATGCATCACAGGTGAGCTTGCGGCGTGCTTGCCAACGCGAGTGAAAGACTTAGTTTTCAGGATCGAAAAATTAAGTTTTTCTTCCCCCGGCACTAACACTCTCACCTACACTCACAACGAGGTAGCCCCAACAGGAAAGTATCAGGAAAGTAATAAGGCGGTAAGAAAAACAAGGTATGCAGGAGAACTGCTCCGCATGTCGCCAACAACCAAGCCCCGCGCTTGACCATTTGCTTGTCGTAAAGGAATTCCATGTCGATCCACGTGGCCCTGAACCATGTCACCTCTTACAAGTACGACCGTGCCATCAACCTGGGGCCGCAAGTCATCCGCTTGCGTCCTGCCCCGCACAGCCGTACCCGCATCCTGAGCTATTCGCTGCGCGTGCTGCCCGAGCCGCACTTCATCAACTGGCAGCAGGACCCGGAATCGAACTACCTGGCGCGCCTGGTATTCCCGGAGAAGACCACCGAATTCAAGATCGAGATCGATCTGGTGGCCGAGATGTCGGTCATCAATCCCTTCGACTTCTTCCTCGAACCCTATGCCGAGGAGTTCCCCTTCGAGTATGCCAAGGACCTGCAGAACGAACTGTTGCCCTACCGGCAGAAGCTGCCGCTGTCGCCGCTGTTTGAAAAGTTCCTCAAGAGCATTCCGCGCGAGAAGGTCGGCAGCGCCAATTTCCTGGTGGCGCTGAACCAGAAGCTGGCCGACCACATCGGCTACACCATCCGCATGGAACCCGGCGTGCAGACGCCGGAAGAAACGCTGGAACTGAAGTCCGGCTCCTGCCGCGATTCTTCCTGGCTGCTGGTGCAGCTGCTGCGCCACCTGGGGCTGGCGGCGCGCTTCGTGTCCGGCTACCTGATCCAGCTGACGGCCGACCAGAAGTCGCTCGATGGTCCCTCCGGTCCCGAGGCCGATTTCACCGACCTGCACGCCTGGTGCGAAGTCTATCTGCCCGGTGCCGGCTGGGTCGGGCTGGACCCGACCTCGGGCCTGTTTGCCGGGGAAGGCCACATCCCCTTGTCCTGCACGCCGGAACCGGCCTCGGCCGCGCCGGTCAGCGGCCTGGTCGATCCCTGCGAAGTGGAGTTCGAGCACCTGATGTCGGTCAAGCGCATCTGGGAAGCGCCGCGCGTGACCAAGCCCTACACCGAAGAGCAGTGGGCCGCCATCGAGAAGCTGGGCCACGCCATCGATGCCGACCTGCAGGCCAATGATGTGCGCCTGACCATGGGCGGCGAACCGACCTTCGTGTCGCTGGACCACCCGGATGAACCGGAATGGAATACCGCTGCCCTGGGCGCGACCAAGAAGCCGCTGGCCGCCGAGCTGTATCACCGCATGCGCGACAAGTATGCCGCGCAGGGCCTGCCGCATTTCGGCCAGGGCAAGTGGTATCCCGGCGAGCAGCTGCCGCGCTGGGCGCTCAATTGCTACTGGCGCCGCGATGGTGAACCGATCTGGTTGAATCCGGAACTGATCGGCGACGAGACCAAGCCCAACGTCAGCGACAAGATCGTCACCAGCCATTTCCTGCACCGCGTGGCACAGCGCCTGCAGGTCGATGGCAAGAACGTCTTCCCGGCTTATGAAGACGTGTTCTACTACATGTGGCGCGAGCGCCGCCTGCCGGGCAATGTCGATCCCTTTGATTCGCGCGTGGATGACAAGCAGGAGCGCGAGCGCCTGATGAAGGTCTTCACGCAGGGCCTGCAAAGCGCGGTCGGCCATGTGCTGCCGCTGGCACGCCGCGACGATGGCCGTGGCTGGCAGAGCGGGGCGTGGTTCCTGCGCAGCGAGCGCTGCTACCTGTATCCGGGCGATTCGCCGCTGGGCTATCGCCTGCCGCTGGATTCGCTGCCCTGGGTCAAGGAGGGCGAGGCGCCGGTGGTTTATCCGGCCGATCCGACCCAGGCTTTCCGCCCGCTGCCCAGCAGCGCCGAAATCCGCCGCCAGTTGGGCAGCCCGCAGGAGCCGGCTGCGCTCCTGAAGAAGGCGGCCAGCAGTGCGGCTGCCATTGGCGGTGAAGGCAAGGCGTCAGCGGTCACTACGGCCAATGCTGCCAATGCCGCCAACGCCGCTGCCACGAGCAGTGCGTCCCAGTCCGTACCGGCCCCCTTCGAATCGGCCAACTGGCTGACCCGCACCGCCCTGTGCGCCGAGGTACGCAATGGTGTGTTCTACCTGTTCATGCCGCCCCTGTCGCAACTGGAGCATTACCTCGAACTGGTGGCTGCCATCGAAGCCGTGGCCGAGGAACTGAAGCAGCCGGTGCTGCTGGAAGGCTACGAGCCGCCGCACGATCCGCGCCTGCGCAAGTTCAGCGTCACGCCCGATCCTGGCGTGATCGAGGTCAACATCCAGCCGGCCAACAACTGGAGCGAACTGGTCGAGCAGACCACGCACCTGTATGACGCCGCACGCGCCTCGCGCCTGACGACCGAAAAGTTCATGCTCGACGGCCATCACTCCGGTACCGGCGGCGGCAATCACATGGTGCTGGGCGGCATCACGACCAGTGATTCCCCTTTCCTGCGCCGGCCCGACCTGCTGCGCAGCCTCATCTCGTACTGGCACAACCATCCTTCGCTGTCCTACCTGTTCTCGGGCATGTTCATCGGCCCGACCTCGCAGGCACCGCGTATCGATGAGGCACGCAATGATTCGACGGTGGAAATCGAACTGGCCTTCAGCGAGATGGACAAACAGATGGCCAAGGGGGAATGCCCGCCGTGGCTGGTGGACCGCCTGCTGCGCAATCTCTTGATCGACGTTACCGGCAACACGCACCGCGCCGAGTTCTGCATCGACAAGATGTATTCGCCCGACAGCGCCACCGGCCGCCTGGGCCTGCTGGAACTGCGCGCCTTCGAAATGCCGCCGCACGCGCGCATGAGCCTGACCCAGCAACTGCTGCTGCGCGGCCTGGTGGCGCGCTTCTGGAAGCATCCCTACAAGCCGGCGCGCCTGGTGCGCTGGGGGACTGAATTGCATGACCGCTTCCTGCTGCCGCATTTCATCGAACAGGATTTCGCCGATGTGATGGCCGACATGAACGAGGCCGGCTATCCGATGCGTGCCGAATGGTTCGCGCCGCACATGGAATTCCGCTGCCCCAAGATCGGCGACTATGCGGTCAAGGGCATGCAGGTCGAATTGCGGACCGCGCTCGAACCCTGGCACGTGCTGGGCGAGGAGAACAGCGGCGGCGGCACGGCGCGCTATGTGGATTCCTCGCTGGAACGGCTGCAGGTCAAGATCAGCGGCATGGCCTCCGATCGCTATGTGCTGACCTGCAACGGCGTTTCGGTGCCGCTGCAGCCCACCGGCATCGTCGGCCAGTTCGTGGCCGGCATCCGCTATCGCGCCTGGCAGCCGCCTTCGGCGCTGCATCCGACCATTCCGGTGGATTCGCCGCTGACCTTCGACCTGGTCGATACCTGGAATGGCCGCAGCCTGGGCGGTTGCCAGTATCACGTGGTGCATCCCGGCGGCCGCAACTACGAGACCTTCCCGGTCAATGCCTTCGAAGCGGAAAGCCGCCGCCTGGCGCGCTATTTCCGCATGAACCATACCCCGGGAAAATGGCAGGTCACCCCGGCGCGGGCGTCTATCGAGTTTCCTTTTACGTTAGACTTACGCTACTTCTAAAACTGAGCCGGGCGCGGCCCCGCGCCGCTTGCAAGGCGACACGCCGCACGGGACCTGCTCCCGGCGCGTGCGCCACCCGGCCGCCAATGACTTATGCCCCAGCGTCTCCTGGAAAGCTATCCAGTCGCCAGTGATCGTTACGACGAGATGCTGGCGGCTGACGGCCGCCTGCGCCCGCACTGGCGAACGCTGATCGACCAGCTTGAAAACCTCTCGCCGGACATGCTGCGCCGGCGCGCCAACGAGGTACGTGACGCCATCGCATCCGATGGCGTGACCTATAACGTCTATGCCGACCCCAAGGGTGCCAACCGGCCCTGGGAACTGGACCTGCTGCCGCATCTGGTCTCCTCCGAGCAATGGGATTTCCTGGAACGTGCCGTGGCCCAGCGCGCACGCCTGATGAACGGCTTGCTCGCCGACATCTACGGCCCCCAGCACCTGATCGCCGAAGGCCTGCTGCCACCCGCACTGGTGTTCGGCCAGCACGGCTACCTGATGCCCTGCCACGGCTGGCAGCCGCCCGGCGGCGTGCATCTGCATGCGTATGCGATTGACCTGGCGCGCTCGGCCGACGGCACCTGGTGGGTCGTGTCGGACCGCACGCAAGGTCCGTCCGGCACCGGCTATGCCTTGCAGAACCGCCAGATCATGTCGCGCGCCATGCCGGAAGCGCTGCGCGACATGCACGTTGAATCGCCGCATCGCTATTTCCACACCTTGCGCGCGATGTTGACGCGCCTGGCCCCGGCCCAGGGTGAAGTGCCGCTGATCGTGCTGCTCACGCCCGGCCCCTACAACGAAACCTATTCCGAACACGCTTTCCTGGCGCACACGCTGGGCTTCCCGCTGGTGGAAGGGGTGGACCTGACGGTGCGCAGCGACCAGGTATTCTTGAAGACCCTGAACGGCCTGCGCCGCGTGCACGCCATCCTGCGCCGCATGGACGATGACTATTGCGATCCGCTGGAACTGCGCGCCGATTCCGCCCTCGGTGTGCCGGGCCTGACGCAGGCTGCGCGACTGGGCAATGTGGTCATCGCCAATTCGCTGGGCAGCGGCGTGCTGGAATCGACCGCGCTGCACGGCTTCCTGCCGGCCATCAACGAGCGGCTGTATGGCGAATCGCTGCTGCTGCCTTCCGTAGCGTCGTGGTGGTGCGGCGAAAAGCCGGCACTCGATTACACGCTGGCGCATCTGGATGAACTGGTGATCGTGCCGGCGTTTTCTTCGATGCGCATGCAGCCGGTGTTCGGCCATACCGTCACGGGCACCGCGCGCCGCCGCCTGATCGAAAGCCTGCAATTGCAGCCGCACGCTTACGCCGCCCAGGAATGGGTGCGCCTGTCGCAAGCGCCGGTGATGTCGCGCAGCGGTGACTATCGTCTGATGAACCGCACCATCAGCCTGCGCGTCTTTGCGGTGGCCGATGGCGAAGGTGGCTATCAGGTCATGCCGGGTGGACTGACGCGCGTGGCGCCACGCCAGCGGCGCGACGTGGTCTCGATGCAGCAGGGCGGCACCAGCAAGGATGTGTGGGTGCTGCGTGAAGCGGAGCGCCCGGACCCGGCCATGGCCGATGACGGCCATGGTGCAGAAAACGTCACGGTCATCAGGGGCACGGTGGATGTGTCCTCGCACTCGGGTGAGAACCTGTTCTGGATGGGCCGCTATTCGGAACGTGTGAAGAATCTCTCGCGACTGCTGCGTACCACCCTGCAATACACCATGGATGGCCAGACCGAGAGCCGTGGCATGCTGGGCAGCGTGTCGTGGATCTGCAGCCAGCTCGGCGTGCAGATGCCCAAATCCGAACCGCGCCCCACCATCACCGGCCTGCAGCAGAGCCTGCAGGCGGCGGTGGTCGATCCTTCCGTACCGGTGAGCGTGGCCACGCAGCTGCGCCAGCTCGCCAACGCTGCCTATCAGGTGCGCGAACATCTGTCACTGGACAACTGGCACGCCCTGACCAAGATGCCGGCCATGGTGCAGGAACGCATCAACACACCGGCCGCTGCACAGCATGTGCTGGGCAACGTCATCGATGCCTGTTCGGGCCTCGCCGGTCACGCGCTGGATGACATGACGCGCGATGCGGGATGGCAGTTCCTGATGGTGGGCCGCCACATCGAACGCATGGCCAACATGGCCGCGCTGTTCGACAACTTCCTGCGCCTGCCGCCGCAGCGCCAGACGGCGGCACTGTCGTGGCTGCTGGAGGCGGCCAGCAGCATCGTCACCTATCGCGTGCGCTATCGCCGCACGCCGGAGTGGCTGCCGGTGCTGCACCTGCTGGTGTTTGACGTGAGCAATCCGCATGGCATGGCCTACCAGTTCCGCATGCTGCAGCAATACATGGCCGAGATCGCCCAGCAGCTGGGCTTACTGAGCATGACCATTCCGGCGCACCTGACCAGCCAGCTGGAGGCGATGAACCTGGCCGAGTTTGCGCACGATCATGCCAACGTTGCCGAGGCCAATGCGCGCCTGACGCAATTGATGCGCGATGCCGTCAGCGGCGGCTACATGCTCTCGGATGATCTCTCGCGCCATTACTTCACGCCGCTGACCGCACCGGTCAGCCAGGGGGTATGACATGAGCGAGCGCACCGTCTACCGCATCCATCACCAGACCACTTACCAGTATTCGCTGCCGGTGCGGCTGTCGCATCAGGTGCTGCACCTGACGCCGCGCGAACTGCCGTGGCAGCAATGTCTTTCGCATACCGTCAACATCTTGCCGGCACCGCAGCTGGTGCGCAGCTACGAAGACAATTTCGGCAACGTCATCAAGGCCTTCTCGCTCGATACCGACCACACCAGCCTCGATGTACAAGCGGATTCCTGGGTCGCGCTCACGCCGCGTGCGCAGCCGCAGCCCGGCATGCAGTGGGAGGAAGCGGCCACGGTGATGGCCTATCACGGCGGCCGCATCATGGCGCCGGGCATGCTGGAGGCGTCCAATTTCCTGTTCGAATCCTCGCACGTGCGCATCAAGCGCGAGTTCATCCGCTATGCGGCCGAGTGCTTCAGCCCGGGCCTGTCGGTGGTGGAGGGGGTGCGTGCGTTGATGATGCGCATCCATGAGGAATTCGCATTCGATCCGGCCGCCACCACTGTGTCCACACCGGTGACCGAAGTCTTCGTCAACCGGCGCGGCGTGTGCCAGGACTTCGCGCACCTGATGCTCTCGTGCCTGCGCTCCATCGGATTGGCGGCGCGCTATGTGAGCGGCTATCTGCTCACCGAGCCGCCGCCGGGACAACCGCGCCTGATCGGGGCCGATGCCTCGCATGCCTGGGTCTCGGTGTATTGCCCCGGTGCGGACGGTGGTGAGGGGATGTGGATCGATGCCGATCCGACCAATGGCGTCTTCCCCGATACCAGTCACATCACGCTGGGCTGGGGACGCGATTTCCTCGACATCTCGCCCTTGCGCGGCGTGCTCATCGGCGGCGGACAGCAGACCATGCAGGTGGCGGTGACGGTGTTGCCGGGCGAAGAAGCGCAGGGTTTGCAGCTGTCGATCTGAACGCAATTTTCTGCATTGTCGCCGCAGCGTCGCCATGAAACACAATGGCCACTATTCGAAGGAATAGTGGCCATGTTTGTTTTTCCGCCAGGCTCGGGGTTGCGCTCAGTGTGCGCCTGCGTCCGCCACCATCAGCGGCTTGCCGCCATCAGGACGATTGCGGTCGGAGGCCTGCTTGACCAGCAGGGCCACCGTGGACACCAGCGCGGCCACGGCCACCACGGCGAAGACTTCGCTGAAGCCCAGCTGGCGGCGCGTGAGTTCGGCCACCAGGAAGGAACCGGCGATACCGCCGAAGCGCCCCACGCCCAGCATCCAGGCCACGCCGGTGGCACGGCCCCGCGTCGGATAGTAGGCCGCGGCCAGCGCGGGCAGGGAAGATTGCGCGGTATTCATCAAGGTACCGGCCACGAACACCACGACGGTGAGCACGCCCACATTGCCCGCCGCCTGCCCGATGGCAAACACGGCCACCGCAGTGGCGGCAAAGCCGATGGCGATGACGCGGTTGGCGTTGTAGCGGTCCATCAGCCAGCCGAACATGATGGCTCCCACGCCGCCCAGCGGGAACAGCGCAGCAATGAGCGTGGCGGTCTTGGGGGCCAGGCCGGCATCCTTGAACAGCACCGGCATCCAGTTCACCAGCGCATAGAAGATCACCAGGCCCATGAAGTAGGCCAGCCACAGCATGCAGGTACCGACCAGGTAGCGCGGTTCGAACAGCAGGGCGATGCCGCTTTTGCCGGTGGGGGCTTCGCCTTGCGGGCCTGTCTCGGCCAGGGTGAAGCGATTGAAAGCAGCGGCCGACGATGAGATGCGGCGCAGGACCGCGCCGATGCGCTCGGCCGCATAGCCCTTGGCCACCATGTGGCGCACCGATTCCGGCAGGTTGGGCAGCATCACCAGCAACAGCAGCAGCGGGGCGGCACCGCCCAGCATCAGCACGCTGCGCCAGCCCCACAGCGGGATCATCCACGCCGCCAGAAAACCACCCAGCGCTGCGCCCAGCGGGAAGCCGCAGAACATGGCATTGGTCAGCATGGCGCGGCGCGCGGCCGGGCTGTATTCACTGGTGAGCGTGACCGCATTGGGCATGGCCGCGCCCAGGCCCAGGCCGGTCAGGAAGCGCAGGATGGTCAGCTCCTGCAGGTTGCCGGCGAAGGCCGAGCCCAGGCAGGCCGCGCCCATCACCAGCACCGACAGCAGCAGGATCTTGCGGCGGCCGTAGCGGTCGGCCAGGGGGCCGGAGGTCAGCGCGCCGGCGGCGAGGCCGAACAGGGCGGCACTCAACACGGGAGCCAGGTCCGGCTTGGCGATGCCCCAGTCCTTGAGCAGCGAGGGGGCGATGAAGCCGATGGCGGCGGTGTCGAAGCCGTCCAGCAGGACGACGAAGAAGCACAGCGCGAAGATCAGCCATTGATAGCGCGAGAAGGGTTCGCGGTTGATGAACGCCTGGACGTCCAGGGCAGGGGTTTCTGGTCTCATGTCTCTCTCTTCTGGATATTGGGGGGTACGGCTGTTTTATTTTTTGTGCGAAAAGTATAAAACAATGCAGAAGTTATTTGTGCGGTCAGTGCGCATATGTGCGGTTAGCGAACACAATCGTGTTTTGTGAAAGAAAACACAAAGGCCCTCGCCCGTCGGGCTGGCGCGGGCAGGGGGGATAGGAGCGGTGAAGGAAACTGTCCGAAAACCCAAGCCAGCCATGGGCGCTGGCGTCGGGCGGTTCTGCTCAGGGGGTACGGATATGATCGATCAGGGCGATGGTGGCTTCATCGGGAGGCGGCGTGAGCAGGCTGACGATGACCATGGCAGCCATCCCGACCGGGACGCCGAAGATGCCGGCCGAGATCGGCGCGATGTGGAACCATTGCCCGGCGGCACTGCCGCCGAAGGCGGGGTTGGTGTGCAGCATGTAATACACGCACATCAGGAAGCCGCAGACGATGCCGGCAATCGCGCCGGCCTGGTTGGCGCGCTTCCAGAACACGCCCAGCACCAGTGCCGGGAACAGCGTGGACGCCGCCAGCGAGAAGGCCGCACCGACCATGGAGAGGATGTCGCCCGGTTTCAATGACGCGGCGTAGGCGGCCAGCAGCGCCACTACCAGCAACAGCAGCTTGGAGATGGTCACGCGTTTTTGCGTGGAAGCGCTGGGGTCGACCACCTTGTAATACACGTCATGCGAGAGCGCATTGGAGATGGTCAGCAGCAGTCCGTCCGCGGTAGACAGCGCTGCCGCCAGCCCGCCTGCCGCCACCAGTCCGGAGACGAAATACGGCAGGCCGGCGATCTCCGGCATGGCCAGCACGATGATGTCGCCATCCATGGAAATCTCGCCCAGCTGCACCAGGCCATCGCGATTGAGATCGTTGATGGAGACCAGTGGATTGAGCTTGTCCATGTTGGCCCAGTAATACACCCAGTCCGGCAGATGGCTGTAGCTGCTGCCCACCAGCGAAGTGTAGATGTCGTATTTCACCAGTACGGTGAGCGCCGGCACCGTGAGGTAGATCAGCATGATGAAGAACAGCGTCCAGAACACCGAACTGCGCGCGCCCGCCACGGTGGGCGTGGTGTAGTAGCGCATGAGGATGTGCGGCAGCGCCGCCGTACCCAGCATCAGGCAGAACACCAGCGCCAGGAAATTGTTGCGTTTGATGTCCGAGCTTTGCTGGTCGCGACCGGGGAAGGGTTCGGTCTGCGAGACCGGTGGCTGCGAACGTGCCAAGTTGGCCGCGCGTGCTTCGGTCCATTTGCGCTCAGCCTCTTCGGGCGACTTGGGATAGGACGACAGCGCACGGCTGGCGGCCTTGATGTCGGCCAGCGACGCGTGGGTATCGCGCCGTACCTGGTCGGCCTGATTTTGCGCTTCGACCCGCCCATCGAGCCAGGATTGCGGCAGGCCCTTGAGCTTGCGGTCGTAGTCATCGGCGCGCGCCTGGAAGATCTTGCGCACTTCCTTTTCCTTCGGGTCGTCTTCCAGCTTGTGTTCCAGCGCCGAGAGCTTGGGCAGCACCGCGCCATAGGCCACCGGCGGCACGGGTACCGTCGCATGCTTGGCCGAGAGCCAGATCACCGGAATCAGGTAGGCGAACAGGATGATGATGTATTGCGCCACCTGGGTCCAGGTGATGGCGCGCATGCCGCCCAGGAAGGAGCACACCAGGATGCTGGCCAGCCCGAGGAAGATGCCGATGGAAAAATCGATGCCGGTGAAGCGCGAAGTGATCAGCCCCACGCCATAGATCTGCGCCACCACATAGGTGAAGGAGATCAGGATGGTGGCCGCCACGGCCAGGATGCGGATCACGTTGACCCCGTGGCTGCCGGGTTTGCCCGGATAGCGCGCGGCCAGGAAATCGGCGATGGTGTATTGCCCGAACTTGCGCAGGTAAGGCGCGATCAGCAGGGCCACCAGGACGTAGCCGCCGGTCCAGCCGAGGATGTAGGCCAGTCCGTCGAAGCCCTGCAGGTAGAGGCCGCCGGCCAGGCTGATGAAGGTCGCCGCCGAGATCCAGTCAGCGGCCGTGGCCATGCCGTTGAAGAGCGGTGGCACGCGCCGTCCGGCGACGTAGTATTCGGGCACGTCGGAGGTGCGGCAGACCACGCCGATGCCGGCATACAGGCCGATGGTGACGAACAGGAACAGGTAGCCGATCCACGAGCGCGGCATGCCCTCGCGCTCCAGGATGGCCAGCACGCACAGGAAGATGATGAAGCCCAGCGTGTAGAAACCATAGTAGCGGCACAGCCGCCGGAAGAAGTCCTTGTTACTCTCCATGCCAGTGCTCACCTTGTTCACGTCGGACCAGTTGTTCGATGCGGCGCATGCGGCGCACGTAGAGGACCACGATGGCCAGGTAGATCAGCATCATGCCCTGCGCGGCCATGTAGAAGGAGACCGGCCAGCCGAACAGGTGTACCCGGTCCAGTTCGCGTGCGAAGTAGATGAAGAAGAACGTGGCGGCGAACCACAGCGCCAGCAGCCAGGCCGTCATGCGGCGGGTGCGGTGCCATTGGTTGCCGGGGTCCGGGGGAGGCGTGCCGTGGTCCATGTCAGGTGATGTCGTCGAAGAAGGGCGTGCGCGGCATCATGCGAAAGCTCACGCGAAAGAGGCTGCCCGGATATTTGGGATCGCTGCTGCGCGGATTGTGGGTGATCTCGACGATCGCCTCATGCTGCTGCGCGATCTCGCGCACGATGGCCAGCCCCAGGCCGCTGCCGGTGCTGGGCGTGCCGAGGATGCGATAGAAACGTTCGAACACGTTGGTGCGTTCGGCCACCGGAATGCCGGGGCCGTTGTCTTCCACTTCGAGGATGGCCAGGCCTCCGCCTTCATCGGTGCGTGCCCGTACGGTGACGCGGCCATTGCCATCGTGCGGAGTGTAATGCAGGGCATTGTCCAGCAGGTTGGATAACAGTTCGCGCAGCATCACCGGGTTGCCGGTGATGAGGATGGGGTGATCCGGCTGCTCGAAACCGAGGTCGATGCGCTGGGTGAAGGACATCGGCACCCAGTCCTGTACCACGCTGCGCGCCAGCTCGCTCAGTTCGAGCGCGGCCATGCCGCCGGATTGCGATTGCTGGTTTTCGGCGCGCGCCAGTGACAGCAATTGATTGACCAGGCGCGTGGCGGTTTCCGAACTCTTGGCCAGTTGTTCCAGCGAACGGCGCACGTCGTCTTGGTCATCCTGCCGCAGCGCCAGTTCGGATTGCATGCGCATGCCGGCCAAGGGCGTCTTCATCTGGTGCGCGGCATCGGCAATGAAGCGCTTCTGAATGGCGATGGTCTGCGACAGGCGCGCCAGCATGTCGTTGAGCGAACGCACCAGCGGGGAAATCTCTTCGGGCACCTGGCCGGAGTCGATGGGCGAGAGATCGTCGGGGCGACGCGCACGGATGCGCTGCTGCAATTCCGACAGTGGAGACAGGCCGCGCGAGAGTGCGAACCACACCAGCGCCAGCGCCACCGGCAGGATCACGAACTGCGGCAGGATCACGCCCTTGATGATTTCATTGGCCAGTTGCGCGCGCTTTTCCAGGGTCTCGCCGACCTGCACGGTGGCAATGCGCGGCTCGCGCTGGGCAGCGCGCTGGGCGGCGCTGCGGCGCAGGTCTACCTGCAGGGTGGCAATGCGTACATCACTGCCGTGCAGGATGTCGTTGCGGAATTGCACCGTGCCAAGTGTGATGCGATCTTCGTCGGCTGGCGGTTGCGGCATGTCGACGTCGCCTTCGACATATTCGCCATTGGGGCCGGTGACCTTGTAGTAGATGTTGTCGATGTCGTCGGCGCGCAGCAGGTCGCGTGCCGAGACCGGCAGGCGCGCCACCACCTTGCCGTTGACTTCCGAGACCTGCTGCGCGAGCACGGTCACGCTGTCTTCCAGCGCGCGGTCGAAGGGCTGGTTGGCGATCGATTGCGCAATCAGGTAAGTGATGGCGATGCTCATCGGCCACAGCAGCAGCAGCGGGGCCAGCATCCAGTCGAGGATCTCGCCGAACAGTGAACGCTGGATGCGTTCCACCGGTTGCGTCGCCAGGGCGGCGCGGCGTTTCTTGCGGGGCGTGGGGGCAGCGGGAGCGGCAGTGGACTCCGGCGCGGCCTCGGGCGGCGGGGCGGATGCAGCGGCGGGAGAAGGATCGCGCGCGGTCATGGGGGATCAGCGCGCGGCTTGCCAGTGCGAAGCGAAGGCGGACGCGGCCTCAGGCCGCGCTGTTGGAGGCCGCCAGCGGGGCAGCGCCGTTCTCGGGCAGCTTCTCCAGGCAATAGCCGAGCCCGCGCACGGTGGCGATGCGTACGCCGCCGACCTCGATTTTCTTGCGCAGACGATGGACATAGACCTCGATGGCATTGTTGCTGACTTCCTCTCCCCATTCGCACAGGTGGTCCACCAGCTGTTCCTTGGAGACCAGGCGGCCGGTGCGTTGCAATAATACTTCGAGCAGCCCCAGTTCCCGCGCCGACAGTTCCAGCATCTGTTCGCCGATGTAGGCAATGCGGCCGACCTGGTCGAAGGACAGCGGACCATGTTTGATGACGGTTGGCCCGCCGCCGGCACCGCGCCGGGTCAGCGCCCGCACCCGCGCTTCCAGTTCGGAGAGCGCAAAAGGCTTGGCCATGTAGTCGTCGGCACCGAGATCGAGGCCTTGCACGCGCTGTTCCACCGAATCGGCGGCCGTCAGGATCAGCACCGGCAGGCGCGAATTGCGCGCGCGCAGGCGGCGCAGCACCTCCAGGCCGGACATCTTGGGCAGGCCCAGGTCGAGGATCAGCAGGTCGAAATCCTGGGTGGACAAGGCGGAATCGGCTTCCACCCCGTTCTTGACGCAATCGGCGGCATAGCCGGAATGGCGCAGGGAACGGGTCAGCCCGTCGGCCAGTACGCTGTCGTCTTCAGCAAGGAGGATGCGCATAAGAATCGGTCAGCGAGGCAAGGCCGGCTGAATTGTCTCGGATGGTTGAATTATTGTGATACCTTTTCATTCATATTCCACTAATTCAACCCCCAATGCAAATCAGGGATTGCCTGATGAGCGCTGTCCTTGAGACAGGTCAGGTCGCGGGTTTGAAGTGTAACAATTCAGATTGGGGCATTGAAGTCTGAAGCTTAGGCCTTATAGTAGGAGGCGTCAGCAAGATTTACTTGCTGGCAGCGCAATTTTTGTTGATATAATTTCTCGCATCCATTTCTGGAAAAACCGCTGGAAAATCTGATGAAACGTTTGTGGGTCCTGCTGCTGATCTGTCTGCTCCCGGTGCAAGTATTTGCAGCGGTGCTGACGTACGCCAGCTCGATGGCCGCGACCGACTTCGCAGTCCCGGCTCCGGTGCAAGCCGCCGTGGCGACCCAGCATCTGGTGTCCAAGACCGTTTCCCTGTCCGACCAGGCCGCTTCACTCAGTGACGACCAGTCGCACGCCCTGGTGGCCGATGCCGCCGGCAGCGATGACGACAGCACCGGTTACGCCGACAGCGGTGAAGATTTCTCCACGCACGCCGGTATCGGTGACGAGCCCGTGCTGATGCAATCCCTGGCCATGGTGCCGCAAACTTCCCGCCTGGCGCCCGCTCTGCGTAGCGATGCCGCCCTGCAACCCCCGTTCCTGCCCCGCGCAGGACGTCCTCCCCGGGCCTGATCCCGTCGCCACGCGCGACAGGTTTTGCTGCGCCCGCTGAACTGCCCCTGATCGATTGAGGCTTCGCGCCGTGCGACAGCAGGACCCTGCGCGTGCGCGGCCAGCGTCGGCCTGCCCGCGCCGGTGCTGATCCTCCAGGGCACACCTGTTCCAGTGATTCCGAATTACGGCCGATGTGACCGCATCACATCATCAGAATCCTTTAGGAGATAGCATGAAAAAAGCATTTGTCGCGCTGATAGTGGCGGTGATGACGCTGTCTGTTGGCATGTCGGCCGTCGAAGCCAAGCGTCTTGGCGGTGGCGGTTCGATCGGCAAACAGTCTTCCAGCGCCAGCCGTCAGGCGCAGAGCCCTGCCCCGATGCAGCAGAACCAGGCCGCCGCTGCCAAGCCGGCCGCGCCTGCTGCCGCTCCGGCTGCAGCCGCCGCCAAGCCGAGCATGTGGAAGGGCCTGCTGGGTGGCGCGTTGCTGGGCCTGGGCCTGGGCGCGCTGCTGTCGCACTTCGGCCTGGGTGGCGCACTGGCCAGCATGATCAGCACCATCCTGACCGTGGCCTTGATCGCCCTGGCGATCATGTTCGTGATCCGTCTGTTCCGCCGCAAGTCGGAATCGGCACAGTCCGCGCAACCGGCTCCGGCCTGGGCCAGCGCTGCACCGCAAGCGGCTGAACCCCAATCGTCCACGCCGCAGATCGGCTCCATGCTGAAGACCGACCAGTCCGCAGCCTCGACCACCCAGAACGGTTTCGGTGGTGGTTTCGGCAATGCCGAGGCAGCGCCTGCCTACGGTATCCCGGCCGGTTTCGACACCGTGGGTTTCGTGCGCAATGCCAAGACCTACTTCATCCGCCTGCAAGCGGCATGGGACAAGGCTGACATCAACGACATCCGCGAATTCACGACGCCCGAGATGTTTGCCGAGCTGCGCCTGCAGATCCAGGAACGCGGTGCTGCTGCCAACCAGACCGACGTGGTCTCGCTGGATGCGGAAGTGCTGGGCGTGGAAACCGTGGGCAATGATTACCTGGCCAGCGTGAAGTTCTTCGGCTTCATCAAGGAAGATCCGACCGCCTCGCCGGCCCAGTTCGCCGAGATCTGGAACCTGTCCAAGCCGGCTGCCGGCCAGGGTGGCTGGGTGCTGGCTGGTATCCAGCAGCTTGATCCGGTCCAGGGCTGAGTCAACGGCCCGGACAAAATGGCAAGAACGTTCATGTAACAAGTATCAGTTTGGCGCGGAAGGCGGCGGTTAGTGGATGAGCGTCGCCAGTCCGTTTTACCGCCGGCTTTTGCCGGCGGTTTTTTTTGTTCGCTTTGTACTGCATTCCACGCCTGAAGTTTTCTTCATTTCGATCCGGAGCCGCCCAAGTGGCGGGCATCATCTTTCCTTTTCCGGCCTTTTCCTTCGTATCGCAGCGTCCCATAAAAAAAGCGCCGCATCAGCGGCGCTTTTGAGATTGCTCGTTCGGCGCAGTGCCGGGGCGATCTCTGCCCCGATCCCGATCCCGATCCTGTCCTGGAGAACGCTCGTCCGGCAGAGGAAACAGCAACGCCACCATCACCAGGATGATCAGCAGTACCAGCGTGATCTGATCCAGTCCGTCCATGGTCATGCGGTCTTGCCGTGTGATCGACGCCGCGCGTCGCGCCAGCCCAGGCTTTTCTGTTCGACGGCGCGCAACAGGCTGTCGCTGACTTTGCCCAGCAGGGCCAGGATCAGGATCGCGCACAGCACCAGGTCCGGCCGGCTGCTTTCGCGCCCATCCGAGAGCAGGTAGCCCACGCCCTTGGTGGCGGCGATCAGTTCGGCCGCCACCAGGAACATCCACGCCAGGCTCAGGCCGCCGCGCAGGCCGGCAAACAGGTAGGGCAGGGAGGCCGGCAGCAGGATGTGGCGGATCAGTTCGCCGGTGCTGAGGCCGGAGCTGGTGCCGACTTCGATCAGCTTGTGGTCGATGTCACGAATGCCGGCCACCAGATTCAGGTACACCGGGAAAAACGCACCGATGGCAATCAACACCACCTTGGGCGTTTCGTCGATGCCCAGCCACAGCAGCAACAGCGGAATCCACGCCAGGCTCGGGATGGCGCGCAGCGCCTGGAAACTGGGTTCCAGCAGGGCTTCGGCGCGGCGGCTGATGCCGACCAGCAGGCCCAGGGCAACCGCCAGCACGCTGCCGATCACGAAGCCGGAAGCCACACGGGCCAGGCTGGCAGCGATATGCGGCAGCAATTCACCGCGTTGCGCCAGTGACCACAGGGTGTGCGCCAGCTCGCTGGGCGGTGGCAGCAGGCGCGCGGGAATCCAATCCAGCCGCGCACCGGCTTCTACCGCCAGCAGGAACAGCAAAGGAACGATCCAACCGGTGAAGCGCCCCGGACGATAGCCATCGTCATGCGGCCAGCCCCGGCGGCGCGGGGTGGCCGCGCGGGCCACGGGCGGCTTGGCGGCGTCCAGCTTGGGCGTGGCCTGCAGCGTGGCCGGAAGCGGGATGGGATCAGCCATGGCCTCAGGCCTTCACCACGCCCTGCGCATAGCTGGGATCGATCAAGGCATTGATGGTGCGCGGCAGGTCGGTGCCGCTCTTGACCAGGTCTTCTTCCAGCAGGATGGGCGAGGCTGCGCGCAGCGCTTCGATATGTTCGCGGCCGATCTGCGGCTGCGAAAAATCGTTGCGCTTCAGTTGCAGGCGCGCCACCTGTGCCGACAGCTTGGACTCTTCCGACAGCAGGGCCACGGTCTCGTCGGGATGGGCGATGATCCAGCTGCGCGCACGTTCATAGGCGGCGAGCACGCGCTTGACCTGGTCCGGATGGCGGGCGGCAAAGGTGTCGCTGACGTTGAGGAAACCGTAGGTGTTGAAGTTGACGTTGCGGTAGATCAGGCGCGATCCGGCTTCCAGTTCGCTGGCCGCCAGATGGGGATCGAGCCCGGCCCACGCGGCCACGCGGCCCTGTTCCAGTGCGGCCCGGCCATCGGCGTGCTGCAGGTGGACGATTTCGACGTCGCTCTTCTTGAGGCCATTCTCATGCAGTGCGCGCAGCAGGAAGAGATACGGATCGGTGCCCTTGGTGGCGGCGATCTTCTTGCCCTTGAGTTCGGTGATGGACTTCACCGTCGACTCCTTGCCCACCGCCAGCGCCGTCCATTCCGGACGCGAATAGATGTACACCGCCTTGACCGGATTGCCATTGGCCCGCGCCAGCAGGGCGGCCAGGCCGGCGGTGCTGCCGAAGTCCACGCTGTCGCTATTGAGATATTCGAGCGCGCGGTTGCTGCCGGCGCTGAGAACCCATTTGACTTCGGTGCCTTGTGCCTTGATATCTTCCTCCAGCCAGCCGAACTTGCGCAGCACCAAGCTGGGCGGCGAGTAGTAGGCATAGTCCAGGCGGATGGTCTTGGGCGGCTGTGCGGCACGCGCCAGCAGGGGCGCGCTGCCCAGTACGGTAGCGCCGAGCGCGGCGGGGGCCAGGCGCAGGAAGTCTCTGCGTTGCATGAATGGGTTCTCCCTAGGTTGGATCGCCCCGCGCGGGGTGGCGCAGCGCGGCCATGGCCGGCCGCACAGGCGGGACAAACCGACACTCTAAGGACGAAGCTCTGGCGGAAGAACGACTATTTTCGCGCTTGCATATGCGGGCGGCGCATGTGGCCGCAGGCCCGAACGGGGGGCATTCCATGGCGGCCGATGGCCGTCATGTACTCACGCAGAGATGCAGAGGTGCAGAGATGTACAGATGCAGTTGTGTAGAGGAGACGGCATGCGGCCGTTCAATCATGTAGTCCTCTGCAGGAGTGGCAGAGCGGCCAGGCAGAGAGAGGAGGACGAGGAGGACGATGAGGCCACGGAGAAGATGCGTCTCCGTACGCGCCTCATCGATTTACGGCAGGCACAGTTCGAACAGCGCACCACCATCCGGATGATTGGACAGGCGCGCTTCGCCATGCCGGGTCTCCTTGTTGTGGGCGGTGGCAATGGCATTGCACAGGTCCATGCCCAATCCGGTGGACGGCTTCTTTTCCTGGGTGCCGATGCCGGGGCCATCGTCGCGCACCGTGAAGATCACGCCGCCTTCCGGATGCTTGCGGCAGCCCAGTGCGATCTGCGAGCGTGCAAAGCGGCTGGCATTCTGCAGCGCCGCTTCCAGCGCCAGCGCCACCAGGTGTTCATCGAAGAAGCCGATCACCGGCATGTCGGTTTCGTCCACCTGCAGGGCGATGTCGTTGCTGCGGGAGACGCCGTGCTCGCGCACCAGGGCATCGAGGAAGTCCAGCGGCGAGACCGCCTCGACCTGCGCGCGCAGGCCCTGGGAATCGGCCTTGTAGAGGGTCAGGAAGGCGATCAGCTTTTCCTGCAGGGCCAGGCAGGTGACATGGGCCTGCTGCACGCGCGGCACGTCGTCGGACAGGCGGCGCAATTCCCCCTCCAGCACACCCAGGGAGTTTTTGATGTCGTGAATGATGATCGCGGCAAGCTTGGGATCCATGGTCAGCTCTTCGGGGCTACTTTGGTCAGGGTGTCGCGCAGGAATTTGTGCATCTTCGCGACTCTATCGTTGCCGGGAATCAGGCGGTCCAGGGTGGCCAGGTAGCGGCGCACGCGCTTGACGTATTCTTCGTTCCAGCCGCGCTGGCTCATCCACAGCAGGTGCAGCTGGGCGGCGGCCAGCAGCACGCCGGTGTTCTCCGGCATGCTGGCCAGCGCCTCTTCCAGCCGCGCCAGCGACTCGTCGGGCTTGGCGCTGCGCATGAGGGCATTGGCTTCGGCGATGATGCTCATGCAGTGCTTGACGGCACCGTCGATGAGCTCCTCGGCCAGGTTGGCGCGGCCGGTATCGGCCAGCACCTTGCGCGCCAGCATCTGCAGGGTCTTGTTCTCGTGGTCGGACTTGACCGCTTCGGCGATCAGCTTGGCACCTTCTTCATCCTTGCCCATCGAGAAGGCGGCCTTGGCCAAGGCCAGGGTGGCGGTGTCCGAGGCTTCCTTGCCGGCCGCCTGGCGGGCCGTCTCGAAGGCTTGCTGGGCCGAGATGGTGTCGCCCAGCTGGACGTAGGCCTGGGCCTGCACGGCGGCTTGCGCGGAGACGAAGAGGTTGGATTCCTCGTAGCGGCGCGGCGCGCTTTCCAGCAAACGCAGAGCGGCATCCGGATCGCCGCTGTCGATGTGCACCTGGGCCAGCGAAAGCAGGTCGGTCGGTTGCGCGGTGAGCGAACCCTTGGTGTGCTTCAGCACCTTGTCATAGGCCTCGCGCGCCTGGTCGAGATGGCCGCTGCGGTAGGCCACGTCGCCCACCAGGCGGCTGCGGCGCGCCGAGGGGATGATCTCGGATGACTTGGTCAGCGCCTCCAGCGCGCCTTCCTGGTTGCCCTGGGCTTCGTCGATCTGCGCCATCAGGTCATAGGCGGCGATGAACTGCTTGTTCTGCGCCAGCACGTCCTGCACGATCACGCGCGCATCATCCATCTGGCCGGCCACGATGTTGCAGCGGGCCAGGCCGATCTTGGCCCATACCAGGTCGTCGCGCATGGCCAGGGCCTGCTTGTAGACCTCGCGCGCCTCGTCGATGCGACGCTGTTCGATCAGCAGCGTGCCCTTGGTCTTCATGATCTCGACGATCCACTTGGGGGCCGACTTGAGCACGTTGTCGCATTCGATGATGGCGCCGGTGATGTCCTTGCGCTTCATCTTTTCGGTCACCGGCAGCATGGCGTGCTGCTTTTCCAGCAGTCGATCCACGCGCTCGGCGATGCGGCTGGCCGTGAGCGGCTTCAACATGTAGGCGTCTGGCTGGAACTCGGCGGCGCTGGCCACCAGGTTGTAGCCGCTCTCGGCCGTCACCATGATGAACATGCAGGTCGGCGAGAGCATGTTCTGGGTGCGGAAGAACTCCAGAAGCTGCTGGCCGTTGCTTTCCTTGTTGAGGTTGTAGTCGCAGATGATCAGGTCATAGGTGCCGGACTGCACGAAGCGGATGGCTTCATCGGGCGTGGCAGCCTGGTCGACCTTGGTCACGCCGAGCTGCCCGAGGTGCATGCGGATGTTCTGGCGCATCGTCGGCATGTCGTCGATGACCAGGCAGCGCAGGGCGCTGATGTGGCTGAAGGGCACTAAACTCATGAGAACGGTCTGTAAAGCGATCTGTAAGGCGATCTGTTCGGGATTGCGGAATGCCGTGGGCCGAATAATTGCCGCGGCGCAATATCGTGCGAGATGACGACTATTGATACCAATTTGGCCATTGCTGACGAATTATTCCCCCCAACTCGCGAGTGTGCCGTTTTTTTTCCTTCCATGCATCATTCCTCTGCGATTTATGAAGTTTTTGGCAGGTCTGCCTCTCGTATAATTGTGGTTTTCGCCCACGGATGGAATTTGGGCCGACAAAAAGGCTTGCACTAAGCACTGTTTTTTTATACAGTATCGCTCTATCGGGGCGGTCATCCACTGCCCCCGGGCAACACCCGCGGCCTGCCAGCGATGGCCAGGCACCGCGAGCAAGATCCAAGCAACATTCAAGCAACATCAGCAAGACTCCCCCTGACACCCGTCTTCACGACATTTTGCCGAGAGAGATTTATGGACGACAAAAAAGCTGCGAACAACTCTGAAAAGAGCAAGGCGCTGGCCGCCGCGTTGGCACAGATTGAAAAGCAGTTTGGCAAGGGCTCGGTGATGCGCATGGAAGATGGCGTCATCGCTGAGGAAATCCAGGCGGTTTCCACCGGCTCCCTGGGCCTGGACATCGCCCTGGGCATCGGCGGCCTGCCGCGTGGCCGCGTCATCGAAATCTACGGTCCGGAATCCTCGGGCAAGACCACCCTGACCCTGCAGGCGATCGCCGAAATGCAGAAGCTGGGCGGCACCTGCGCCTTCATCGACGCCGAGCACGCGCTGGACGTCACCTACGCGCAAAAGCTGGGCGTGAACCTGAGCGACCTGCTGATCTCGCAGCCCGATACCGGCGAACAAGCTCTCGAAATCTGCGACGCCCTGGTGCGCTCCGGTGCGGTGGACCTGATCGTGGTCGACTCCGTGGCCGCGCTGACCCCCAAGGCTGAAATCGAAGGCGACATGGGCGATTCCCTGCCCGGCCTGCAAGCCCGCCTGATGTCGCAGGCGCTGCGCAAGCTGACCGGCAGCATCAACCGCACCAACACCACCGTGATCTTCATCAACCAGATCCGCATGAAGATCGGTGTCATGTTCGGCAACCCGGAAACCACCACCGGCGGTAACGCGCTGAAGTTCTACGCTTCCGTGCGCCTGGACATCCGCCGTACCGGTTCGATCAAGTCGGGTGATGAAGTCATCGGCAGCGAAACCAAGGTCAAGGTCGTCAAGAACAAGGTTGCGCCCCCGTTCCGCGAAGCCCACTTCGACATCCTGTATGGCGAAGGCACTTCCCGCGAAGGCGAGATCCTGGACCTGGGTTCGGAACACAAGGTGGTCGAGAAGTCCGGTGCCTGGTACAGCTACAACGGTGAGCGCATCGGCCAGGGCAAGGACAATGCCCGTAACTACCTGAAGGAACATCCGGAACTGGCCCGCGAGATCGAGAACAAGGTCCGTGTCGCCCTGGGCGTGCCGGAACTGGCCGGCGGCGAAGCGGAAGCCAAGGCTTCCTGAGTCCGCGCAGAAAGGATTCAAGCGCCATCGCGGCGACGGGGTTTGCCTGAGCCTTGAAGTCGTGATGGTGCTTGTTCATCCCGCTGGTGTCGTGCTGTATCGGTGGCATCGGAGGGACGTGGTACCGCAGTACTGCAAGTTCGCATCATCGCAAGACCGCCTGATCGCAGCATCGTAATATCGCTACACCGCTACACCGCTACACCGCTACACCGCCAAGCCACTGCAAGAGGCCACGCCGGATTCGGGTATCGCACTTCATTGACCGTGCCCTGCGCATGACTCTTAAGGTTTCACCTGTGTCACCTGTTTCCTGTATTTGTATACCTGTTGTTTCTTGCTCAGTGACGGCGAAACGTGCTGTTCCCGGTGTGTGTGTTGCATCCGTTTTTTCTGTTTCTTCCGCTTCATCGTCCGTGTAGTCGAACGTCATGCCAAGACCGCCGATCAGCCTGAAAGCACGGGCGCTCAAATATCTCTCTTCACGTGAGCATAGTCGCCAGGAACTTGCGCGTAAGCTTGCCCCTTACGCGCAAGAGGGCGATGACATCGACGCACTCCTGCAATGGCTGGAGCAGTCGCGTTTTCTTTCCCAGGAACGTTTTTCCGAATCGCTCGTGCATCGCCGCTCGGCGCGCTACGGCAATCAGCGCATCATCTCTGAACTTCATGGTCACGGCATCGAAGGTGAAGCCATCGCCGAACTGAAGGCGGATCTGGCCGCCGGGGAGGGTGAACGCGCCGCCCAGGTGCTGCGCCGCAAGTACGGCGCACCGCCCGAGGATGCCGAAACCCGCGCCAAACAGATGCGCTTCCTCCAGCAGCGCGGTTTTTCCCATCGCAGCATCCGCGAAGCCTTCCAGACCGCTTGGGCCGACGACGAAGAGTCCGCCTGAAGCCCGCCTGCGTCCAGCATGGCTGGCCCGGCCAAGCACATTTTTCCCGCGTTTTCCTGGAAATCTCCCACCGGCGTGCGGCTTTGTCCTGCGCGATGGTAATTCCTGCGCATTGCGCCCGGTGTTAGCGCTACCGGCCAACAGGCCGTTTGTCGTGTGCTAGAATTCGGAAGTTTTTGCTGCGGCGCGCAAGCCTGAGGAGATACCGCGTGTTGCCGGTTTGTTAAAACGGTGCAACGGTGCAAGGCCCACGTCAGGAGCAGGAATGGATAATGCGAACGCTTCGGCGCAAGCTGGTGCGTTTCGACTATCAGACCAACTAAAGCAGACGGCATGCATATGCCCAATTCGACGAATTCACTCGCAACCCGCGCAGCTCACGCCTGCGCCCGACTCCATCCGGCAACGGATGCGACCCCCGCCTGCGGGTTGCAGTCTGCTTTCTGGTCGGCCGGCTCGATGCCGGCTACCGAATTTCAATCCGGCAAGTTTCATTCATTCAGTGTCTAAAGGGAAGCTCCCATGAAAATCCATGAGTATCAGGGTAAAGAAATCCTGCGCCAGTTCGGCGTAACCGTGCCGCGCGGCATTCCTTGCATGTCGGTCGACGAAGTCGAAGCGGCTGCCCAGAAGCTCGGCGGCCCGGTGTGGGTCGTCAAGGCCCAGATCCATGCAGGCGGCCGCGGCAAGGGCGGTGGCGTGAAGGTGGCCAAGTCCATCGAGCAGGTCAAGGAATACGCCAACCAGATCATGGGCATGCAGCTGATCACCCACCAGACCGGCGCTGAAGGCCAGAAGGTGCGTCGCCTGCTGATCGAAGAAGGCGCCGACATCAAGAAGGAACTGTACGTTTCCCTGGTCACCGACCGCGTCTCGCAAAAGGTCGTGCTGATGGCCTCCAGCGAAGGCGGCATGGACATCGAAGAAGTTGCCCACAGCAACCCGGAAAAAATCCACAACGTCATCATCGATCCGATCGATGGCCTGACCGACGCCCAAGCCGACGACGTGGCTGCCAAGATCGGCGTGCCCGCTGAATCGATCCCGGCCGCTCGCCAGAACCTGCAAGGCCTGTACAAGGCTTACTGGGAAACCGACGCTTCCCTGGCTGAAATCAACCCCCTGATCCTGACCGGCGACGGCAAGGTCATCGCCCTGGACGCCAAGTTCAACTTCGACTCCAACGCCCTGTTCCGTCACCCGGAAATCGTCGCCTACCGCGACCTGGACGAAGAAGATCCGGCTGAAGTCGAAGCCTCCAAGTTCGACCTGGCCTACATCTCCCTGGACGGCAACATCGGCTGCCTGGTCAACGGTGCCGGCCTGGCCATGGCCACCATGGACACCATCAAGCTGTTCGGCGGCGAGCCGGCCAACTTCCTGGACGTGGGCGGCGGCGCCACCACCGAGAAGGTCACCGAAGCCTTCAAGATCATGCTGAAGAACCCCGAACTGAAGGCCATCCTGGTCAACATCTTCGGCGGCATCATGCGCTGTGACGTGATCGCCGAAGGCGTGATCGCGGCTTCCAAGGCCGTCTCGCTGAAGGTGCCCCTGGTGGTCCGCATGAAGGGCACCAACGAAGACCTGGGCAAGAAGCTGTTGGCCGATTCCGGTCTGCCGATCATCTCGGCCGATTCCATGGAAGAAGCCGCCCAAAAGGTCGTGGCAGCTGCCAAGTAAGTAACCCAACACGCAAGCCTGCGCGGCGCGAGCCGCCGGCTGCAAGCGATTGCAGCCCAGGCGCCGCCCGCGGCGCAGGCATCACAGTCAAGGAAGAGAAATGTCGATCCTCATCAACAAAGACACCAAGGTCATCACCCAAGGTATCACCGGCAAGACCGGCCAGTTCCACACCCGCATGTGCCGCGACTACGCGAATGGCAAGAATGCCTTCGTCGCAGGCGTGAACCCGAAGAAGGCCGGTGAAGACTTCGAAGGCATCCCCATCTATGCCAACGTCACCGAAGCCAAGAACGCCACCGGCGCCACCGTCTCCGTGATCTACGTGCCGCCCGCCGGCGCTGCTGCTGCCATCTGGGAAGCCGTCGAAGCCGAGCTGGACCTGGCCATCTGCATCACCGAAGGCATCCCCGTGCGTGACATGCTGGCCCTGAAGGACCGCATGGCCAAGGCCGGTTCCAAGACCCTGCTGCTGGGCCCGAACTGCCCCGGCCTGATCACCCCGGACGAAATCAAGATCGGCATCATGCCCGGCCACATCCACAAGAAGGGCCGCATCGGCGTGGTCTCCCGCTCGGGCACCCTGACCTATGAAGCCGTGGGTCAGCTGACCGCTCTGGGCCTGGGCCAGTCCTCCGCCGTCGGTATCGGTGGCGACCCGATCAACGGTCTGAAGCACATCGACGTCATGAAGGCCTTCAACGACGATCCGGACACCGACGCCGTCATCATGATCGGTGAAATCGGTGGTCCTGACGAAGCCAACGCTGCACGCTGGATCAAGGACAACATGAAGAAGCCGGTGGTTGGCTTCATCGCCGGCGTGACCGCGCCCCCGGGCAAGCGCATGGGCCACGCAGGTGCCCTGATCTCCGGTGGTGCTGACACCGCCGAAGCCAAGCTGGCCATCATGGAAGAGTGCGGCATCAAGGTCACCCGCAACCCGTCCGAAATGGGCCGTCTGCTGAAGTCGGTGCTGTAATTGACCACGGGCTGACTCAGCCACGGCAGTAAAGCAGTACCCGCAAGACCAGCATGGGGAGCTCCGGCTCCCCATGTCATTTCTGGCAAGCCATCCCGAAGGGAGGCACTAACCGCGCACAACGCGGTCTTCCAGCCATGCGCCCGCTCCGAGGCGCTGTTTTTCCAAGAGGACATGCATGGAATTCCTGGCCAACCTGAACTGGGTCGCCGTGGCGCAGATCATCCTGATCGACATCCTGCTCGGTGGCGACAACGCCATCGTCATTGCCCTGGCCTGCCGCAACCTGCCCGACAAGCTGCGCATGAAGGGCATTGTCTGGGGCACGGTGGGTGCGATCGGCATCCGCATCGCCCTGATCGCCTTCGCCGTGACGATGCTGCAGTTGCCATTCCTCAAGCTGATCGGTGGCATCCTGTTGCTGTGGATTGGCATCAAGCTGCTCAACGAAGACGATGAGCACACCGACATCAGCGGCAGCGATCGCCTGTGGGGCGCCGTCAAGACCGTGATCGTGGCAGACCTGGTGATGAGCCTGGACAACGTGATCGCCATCGCCAGCGCCGCCGAACAAGCGGCCGGTGAGCACCAGCTGCTGCTGGTGGTGTTCGGCATCGTGGTCAGCATCCCCATCATCGTCTGGGGCAGTACCCTGGTGTTGAAGCTGATGGAAAAATTCCCGGTCATCGTCACCCTGGGTGCAGCCTTGCTGGGCTACATCGCCGGTGGCATGATCTTCAGCGATGTCGCGGTACAGGGCTGGATCGAGGGCTTCATTGGCGACACCGAATTCGTGTTGCCGGGCGCTGCGGTGCACCTGAGCCTGCCCGGCCTGGTCGGTGCGCTCGGGGTGGTACTGACCGGCCTGACGCTCAAGCGCCGGAAGCAGGAGCGCCAGAAAACGGCCGCCTGAGCGGCAAAGGCGCGTGCAGGCCATGGGGATGGCCAATACGCTGCAGACCGGAACCGGTGCCGCCGCGCCCGATACCCGGCCATGCTTGAGCCAGGTCAGCGCCGCAGCACGACAAACCTGATAGCTTTGCAATTTTTTCGCTGGTACGCATGACCGGCGCTGCCGATACTGGCAACGCCCTTTTCATTTTTACGAGGATCCCATGAAACCCGTCGTCACCCGTCGCCCACAACAAGGCTTCACCCTGCTCGAACTGATGGTCACGCTGGCCATCGTCGGCATTCTTGCGATGCTGGGCGCCTCGCAATACCAGGACTACATCGCCCGCGCGCGCGTCTCGGAAGGCTTCAACCTGGCCGAGCCCTACAAGCTGGCCGTGACCGAGCAGATCAGCTCCAACAACGGCGTCTTCACTGTGGCGCAACTGGGCCTGCCGGCCTTCACCCCGACCGACAACGTCAGCAAGATCGAAGTCTCGCCGATGGAAAAGCGCGGCGTGGGCGGTGTCATCACCATCACTTACAGCCCGCGTGTGGGCGACGGCGGCACGCTCACGCTGACCCCGACCATCACCTCCGGTACCATCCAGTGGCAATGCGCTGCCAAGGATGTGAAGCAGGCGGCCACGCCCGAAGGGGCTACGGCCAATACCGGCTTCGTTGCCGGTACGCTCCCGGCCAAGTTTGCACCGGCCAACTGCCGCGGCTGATCTGCGCTTGTAGCAGGATGCAGTATGAAAAAAACGCGCCCTCGGGCGCGTTTTTCAATGGTTCATTGGTTCATTTGTTCATTTATCTTGTCCACAGCGAATTTGCCGCAGCTTCCCGCCTCAAGGGCGCGCCATGCTGATGTCGCTCTTGCCGCCGCGCTTTTCAGTCACGCAGATATCGGTCATGACCATGGTCTTGTCGACCGCCTTGCTCATGTCGTAGACGGTCAGCAGCCCGACCTGCACGGCCGTCAGCGCTTCCATCTCCACCCCGGTCTTGCCGAAGGTTTCCACCCGCGCGGTACAGCGCACGGAAGAACTGGCCGCATCGGTCTCGAACTCCACTGACACATGCGTCAAGGCCAGCGGATGGCACAGCGGGATCAGGTCGCCCGTGCGCTTGGCCGCCATGATGGCGGCGATGCGGGCGATGCCCAGGACGTCGCCCTTCTTGGCCGTGCCCGATTCGATGATGGCCAAGGTGGCCGGCTGCATGCGGATCACGCCGGTGGCCAGCGCCACGCGATGGGTCTCGTTCTTGCCGCCGACATCGACCATGTGCGCTTGTCCGCCCTGGTCGAAATGGGTGAGGCCGCCGTTGGGCGCGGAGTCGCCGGATGTGCTCATGCTGGTTCGCTGATGATGAAATGAAGGGAAAGGAGCGGGTATCATAGCAGGCAGCCTGCGGCTTGCCGCCAGCGCCGAGCTGTGCACCGACTGCATCGCCGCCGCTGTCTTGCTTTCACCATGTGTCTGCCATCGATGACTGGGTCCATGCAACGAACCGTTCCTGAACTTTCCCGCCGCCCCCTGCGCCGCCTGCTCATGCGTGCGCTCAGTGCCACCTTCCTGCTGCTGCCGGCCGCTCCCTTGACGCTGTTGCCGCATCCCGGCGTGGCGCAAGGCCTGCCGACCCTGGGCGATACCGAACGCGAAGGGCTGTCGCCCCTCATGGAGCGCAAGCTGGGCGAAGAAATCATGCGCGACATCCGTACCGACCGCGATTATGTCGACGATGGCCCGATCTCGGAATACCTCAACAATTTCGGCCAGAACCTGGTCTCCATCCACCCTGAGGTACGCGGCGAGGCCGGCTTCGATTTCCAGTTCTTCATGGTGCGCGATCCCATGCTCAACGCCTTCGCGCTGCCGGGCGGCTTCATCGGGGTCAACAGCGGCCTGGTGCTGGCGGCGCAGTCCGAATCCGAACTGGCCGGCGTGATGTCGCACGAAATCGGCCACGTGGCGCAGCGTCACATCGCCCGCATGCTGGGCCAGCAGAAGCAGAATTCCATGATCCAGCTGGCGGCCATCGTGCTGGGCGCGCTGGCGGGGGTGTCCAAGGCCGGGGGCGATGCCGCCATGGCCACCATGATGGGCGGCACCGGCCTGGCCGTGCAGCGCCAGCTCAATTTCAGCCGCGATGCCGAACGCGAGGCCGACCGCATCGGCCTGCAGATCATGCGCGATGGCGGCTTCGATCCGTCGGGCATGGTGACCTTCTTCGGCCGCTTGCAGACGGCTTCGCGCAACTACAGCGATGCCGTGCCGCCCTACCTGATGACGCACCCGCTGACCACCGAGCGTATCGCCGACATCCAGGCCCGCATCCGCGACCAGCGCTACAAGCAGCGCGTGGACAATCCGGAATTCCAGCTGGCGCGCGCCCGTACCCAGGTCTTGCAGAATGACAGCGTGCAGGGCCTGCGCGACAACGTGGCCAAGTTCACCGACCAGGCCAAAGGCAATACCAAGCTGATGACGGCCGCTGCCAAGTATGGCCTGGCCTACGCCTACTACCGCCAGAACCGCTTCGAGCAGGCCGAGGCTGCATTGAAGGAGGCCCAGGAAGCGGCCATCCCGATGAAGACCGGCATCTTCTTCGGCAGCCTCGACATCGACATCAAGATCGCCCGCAAGCAGACCCAGCAGGCGCTGCAGGTGGCGGAGAGCATGCGCCAGCAATACCCGATCTCGCGCAGCGTCGCGCGCCAGTACGCCGATGCCCTGATCGCCGCCAACCGCTACGACCAGGCCGTGAGCTACCTGCGCGACCAGGCGCAGCTGTATCGTTCGGATGCCCAGGTGCAGCAACTGCTGGCCAAGGTCTACGCCGCGCAGGGCAAGCAGGCCCTGCAGCATCTGGCGCTGGCCGAATCCTATGCACTCAACGGCAGCCTGCTGGCGGCCATCGATCAGTTGGGGATTGCCCGCAAGGCACCGGATGCGACTTTCTACGACCAGTCACAAATCGATGCGCGCGAGCGCGAATGGAAGGCGCGCTGGAAGGATGAGCAGAAGGAGCTCAAAGACCGCTGACCCCTGCCCGCCGGAAAGTCAGGCGGGACGGGGGCTACAGACGAATCTGAAAGTTTGTTCCAGTTGATCGCTGGCGATGCGCTGCAGCGGAAGGTCCTGCCCGTTCCAGGTGAAGGAAAGTGTCAAATTCTCAGCGCCCTCCAGCCAGCGCAGCAGGGCCTCTTCATCTGCTTGTCCGGCATGATGCAGGCAGGGCAGCAGGGTGGCCAGGTCGCGGTCATCGACGCCGGCAACGATCTCGCCGCTGCGCAGGTAGAGTCGGCCGCGCTCATCCATCCAGGCGGCATCGAGCTGCTCCACGGCGGCCTGGGTATGCAGGAGGAGGGAGGGCACAAGGGTCTCCGCGCCCGGCTGGGTCCGCAGGATATGCGGCACCCACTCCAGATCCACATACACCCGCTGCGGTCCGTTCTGGAAGTACCAGCGGCCGCTATCGTCGCAGGCGTAGTTGCGGTCGATGAAGGCCAGCTGGGCAGGGTGGCGGATGGGGTCGCCCGGCAACGCCAGTTGCTGTGCCCGTTCGTCGCGCATGCGCCATTGTCCGCGCGCATCCAGCCGCAGCCAGCCGAAGCAGTACGGCACGTTGGGCCAGCGTGCCATGGCCTGGCGGACGATCTCATCCATGGGCCAGCTCCGCGCGGGCCACGAAGGCGCTTTCCGCTTTACCTTCCAGGAAATGCAGCAGCCGCTGCGGCAGCCACGCCAGGCTGCCCGGCGGCCCGCCTGCGGCAAAGCCGACATGGCCGCCCTGTTCGGGATATTCCAGCACCACTTCCGGTGCCGCCGAGCGCGGCAGGTGGTGCGCCGGCAGGAAGGGATCATTCTGCGCATTCAATACCAGCGTGGGCACGCTGATGTCGTGCAGGATGTGCTTGGCGCTGGCGCGGTCCCAATAATCGTCGGTATTGCGATAGCCGTGCAGGGGCGCGGTGACCACATTGTCGAAGGCATAGAGATCGCGCGCCGACAGCAGGGCCTCGCGGTCGAACAGGCCCGGGAACTGGTCCAGTTTGGCCAGGCACTTGGGCCGCATGGTGCGCAGGAACACCCAGGTATAGAGCCGGTTGTAGCCGCTGGCCAGCGCCGCACCGCCCCCCGCCAGGTCCAGCGGGGCCGACACCGCGCAGGCGGCATCGACGATCTCCGCCTCATGCTGGGATTCGCCCAGCCAGCGCAGCAGGGCATTGGCACCCAGCGAGACGCCGCAGGCATACAGGTGCGTGGCCGCCAGATCCTGCTGGCGCAGCTTGATGCGGCGGATGATCCAGTCCAGCTCGGCGGTGTCGCCCGAGTGATAGAAGCGCGGCGCCAGGTTGATCTCCCCCGAGCAGCCGCGAAAATGCGGAATTGCGCCATGCCAGCCACGCCGCTGCACCTCGGCCATGAGCGCGCGGCTGTAGTGGCTGTCGGACGAGCCTTCCAGCCCGTGGAACAGCACCAGCAGCGGCCGTCCCGGCTGCCCATCGACGAAATCGATGTCGATGAAATCGCCATCGGGCGCTTCCCAGCGCTCGCGCCGGAACGCCACCTTCGGCTTGGGCAGGAAGGTGGACGGATAGATGGTCTGGAGATGGCCGCCGGGAAGCCAGCGGGGCGGGACGTAAACCATGGTGCAGCCTTGCTCGGAATCGGATGGCGCAAGCGCCTGTGGATAAATCAGGCCGCCGTCAATGCAGCATGGCCCCGCTGATCACCGGTTCCACCGGTGCCGCGCCGGGTGCGACCGAGGCGTGGTGCATCACCATGCGCCAGCCCAGGGCGGTCTTGAGGTAGACGTTGGTGGCGATGACGTGCACATCCTGCTGCGGGTCGCCGCCGTGGTCGATGTCTTCCACCACGCTGTGCACGGCGGTCATCATGTTCTGGGTGGCGTGCAACTGGCGCGGGCGGATGTGCAGGCCGCCGTTGGAAAGGATGTCTTCCCATACGGCGCGGATGTCTGCGTGGCCGACCAGGCGTTGTGCGCCGGGGTGGATGCAGACGATTTCCTCGTCATCGGCCCACAGGTCCATCAGCGCCTCCAGGTCGGCACGGGCCAGGGCGTCGTAGTAGGCAGCTTCGATTTCATCGGGCGAACCATGGATCAGTTTGTTGCGGGGCATGACAATCTCCGGATCAGATGAAAAGAGGGCCTTGTGGGCCCTCTCGTGTCTGGTGCGAAAGCTCGATGTTAGTGGCCTTTGACCACGGTACCGGGTTTCAGCTGGTACTGGGTACCGCAGTACGGACATTTGGCCGCACCGTGCGCGTCCAGTTCCAGGAACACGCGCGGGTGCGAGTTCCAGGCCGACATGCTGGGGTTGGGGCAGTGGGCCGGCAGGTCCTTGCCTTCGAGCAGGATCACGCCCTGCGATGCTTGAGCTTGGCTCATCTTGTTCTCCGTTGCTTGCAATTGACTGAAGTTGTTACGTGAAAATCTGCGCTGATCCGGCCGCGCCTCACACCAGCGTAAGCCAGTGCTTGTACTGCGGTGCCCGCCCCGAGACCACGTCGAAGAACAGGGTCTGCAGCTTCTCGGTGATGGGACCACGGCCGCCGTTGCCGATGACGCGGCGATCCAGTTCGCGGATCGGCGTGACCTCGGCGGCGGTGCCGGTGAAGAAAGCTTCATCGGCGCAATACATCTCATCGCGGGTGATGCGTTTTTCGATGACCTCGATGCCCAGGTCGCGCGCCATGGTCAGCACGGCGTCGCGGGTGATGCCATCCAGGCAGGAGGCCAGGTCGGGAGTATAGATCTTGCCGTTCTTGACGATGAAGACATTTTCACCCGAACCTTCGGAGACATAACCTTCCGTGTCCAGCAGCAGGGCTTCGTCGTAGCCATCGGCCAGCGCTTCCTGGTTGGCCAGGATGGAATTGATGTAGTAGCCGCTGGCCTTGGCGCGCACCAGCGAGACGTTCACATGGTGGCGGGTGAAGGAAGAGGTCTTCACACGGATGCCCTTGTTGATGCCGTCCTCGCCCAGGTAGGCACCCCACGGCCAGGCTGCAATGGCCACGTGGATCTGGTTGCCCTTGGCGGACACGCCCAGCTTTTCCGAGCCGATCCAGATCAGCGGGCGGATGTAGCAGGATTCCAGCTTGTTCTCGCGCACCACCTGGCACTGCGCCTCGGCCAGGGTGGCCTGGTCGAACGGCACTTCCATCTGGAAGATCTTGGCCGAGTTGAACAGGCGCTGGGTATGTTCCTTCAGGCGGAAAATGGCCGTGCCTTCCGCGGTCTTGTAGGCGCGCACGCCTTCGAAGACACCCATGCCGTAATGCAGGGTGTGGGTCAGTACGTGAATGGTGGCGTCTCGCCAATCGATCAGCGCGCCGTCCTTCCAGATCTTGCCGTCGCGGTCAGCCATGGACATGGTGGTCTCCCTGTGTGCGGTGAATGCAAACTTCCCGAAATGGATTGTTCCGTTCTGACAAATCGAACTGAACAAAGAGCACCATTTTAGCGGATTCACGCGAGTAAAAACTTTCATCTGTAGAATGAAAAGACTGAGTGAAAATGCATACAACATCACGCGCGCCGACCCTTTGCGGCCGGCCGCTTCTTCAATCGCCACGGAAGAACAATGCAGAAGGAGACAGGCGAGGACCGATCAGGGGCCGGGAGCAATCCCCCCGCGCACGACCCTGACGCTGCCCGCCGCATCGAGAAGGAAGCCTTCCAGGAAGGCTGGCGCGCCAGTGCCTCGACCATTCCCGCCGTGCTGGCCTGGGGCATGGTCTCGGGCATGGCCATGGTCAAGTCGGGGCTGACGATCTACCAGTCGCTGGGCATGAGCCTGCTGGTCTATGCCGGCTCGGCCCAGTTCGCGGCGCTGCCTCTGCTGGCGGCCGGGGTGCCGCTGCTGGTGGTGTTCTTCACGGCCATGATCGTCAACCTGCGCTTCGTGATCTTCTCGGCGGCCGTGGCGCCGCATTTCGAGCATCTGCCCTGGTATCGCCGGGTCTGGTATGGCTTCTTCAACGGCGATATTTCGATGGCCTTCTTTCCGCAGCGCTATCCTCCCACTACTTTTCATCAACCTGCCGGCAAGATCGGTTATTTTGCAGCGATCTGCTATCCGGGCTGGGTTGCTTGGCAGCTTGGCGCGACCATCGGCATCCTCCTTGGCAGCCAGATTCCGGAAAGCTGGAATATCGGCTTTGCCGGCACCCTGGCCCTGATCGCCGTGATGATCCCCCTGACCAGCAGCCTGCCGGCCCTGGCCGGGGTGGTGGTGTCGGGTACGGTGGCGGTGCTGGCGCTGGACCTGCCGTACCGGCTGGGNCTGCTGCTGGGCCTGG
>JGI1221J13441_10000064_pt1 | contig 56844 bp, 44 predicted proteins | sample LakVidmifraction_4_FD_13441 | JGI IMG/M metagenome (IMG submission 13441) | reverse complement strand
CGGCTGGACCCAGCCGGCACCGACTCCGGCCTCCGGTCTGAAGCTGGCCCTGGCCACCGACAGCCTGGATGCCGACGCCTGGCTGGCTCTGAAGAAGGACCTGGCGGGCAAGGACGCGGCGGCCGCCGGCAACGGTGCAGCTGCAGGCAATCGCCTGGGCAACAGCGATGTCACGCAATACCTGGAACCGGACAGCGTCTCGGCCCGCGTCGGCGAACTGAACCTGATGGGCAAGAAGCTCAACAAGCTGATCCTGGAAGCGGCGCATCGCCGCAATGCCTGGCAGATCAACCTGGAGTCCCAGCAAGCCGCCGGTACCGTGACCTGGGACGAACCCGGCAGCGCACGCGGGGCCGGCAAGGTCACGGCACGGCTGTCCTCGCTGGTCATTCCCAAGTCCAGCCCGACGGCCGACGCGGCCCCGCCCGCAAGTACCGACAAGACCGACGACAACCTGCAGATGCCCGCGCTGGACATCCGCGCCGAGCAGTTCGAACTGGGCGGCAAGAAGCTGGGCCGGCTGGAACTCGATGCCAGCAACATCCTGACCTCGGTCGGCCGCGAATGGCGCATCAGCCGCCTGCTGTTGGCCAATCCCGACGCGCAGTTCCGGGCTGCCGGCAACTGGCTCACCTTCGGCAGCAATCACACCTCCAACTTCACCTATGCGCTGGATATCGAAGATGCGGGCAAGCTGCTGGAACGCTTCGGTTATCCCGGCACCATCCGCGGCGGAAGCGGCAAGCTCGATGGCGATCTCAGCTGGAAGGCACCGCCCTATGCGATGGACATGGCAACGCTCGCCGGGCAGGTGCACATGGACGTGCATTCGGGACAGTTCCTGAAGGTGGATCCGGGGGCTGCCAAGCTGCTGGGCGTGCTCAACCTGCAGGCCTTGCCGCGCCGGTTGACGCTGGACTTCCGCGACGTGTTCTCTGAAGGCTTTGCCTTCGACACCGTGGCCGGGACTGCCAGCATCGCCAAGGGCATCGCCAGCACGGACAATCTCAAGATGGCCGGCGTGACGGCCTCGGTGCTGATGAGCGGCTCGGCCGACATCGCCCGCGAGACCCAGGACCTGCATGTGGTGGTGATCCCCGAGATCAACCTCGGCACGGCCTCGGTGGTGGCGATGGCGGTCAATCCGGTGGTGGGGGTGAGTACCTTGCTGGCGCAGCTGTTCCTGCGCAATCCGGTGATGAAGTCGCTCAGTTTCGAATACAAGGTGACAGGTCCCTGGAGCGACCCCATCGTGGTCAAGCAGGGGCAGGTCTCGCCGGTGGATGCAGAACGTGCCCGCGAGGTGCTGCAGAAGGGCAAGGGCGGCAAGGAGGATGGCAAGCCGGGCAATGACGTGGTGCCGCCTCCTTCACCGGCCCCGGCCCAGCGGCGCGGCGCACCCGCGCCGGGACCGGCCATCAATTCCGGTGCCTGATCCTGGTCCTGTCCCCGGCCTGGCCTGCGCGGCTGGCGCGGATGGGCGATACTGGCGGCATTCTTTTTTTACTCCCCACGTTGGCAAGAGGCAGACATGAGCGATTCCTTCAAGGTGGCGGCGATCCAGATGGTCTCCACCCCCGAGCCATTGCAGAACTTCGATGCGGCCAGCCGCCTGGTGGCGCAGGCTGCGCAGCAGGGCGCGCAACTGGCGCTGCTGCCGGAATACTGGCCGATCATGGGCCTGCACGAGCGCGACAAGCTGGCCCATGCCGAAGCCGATGGCAGCGGTCCCATGCAGGAATGCATGAGCGCCCTGGCGCGCGAGCACCGGCTGTGGCTGGTGGGCGGCACACTGCCGCTGCAGTCGGCGGTTTCCGGCAAGGTGCTCAATACTTCACTGGTCTATGGACCGGATGGCCAGCGGGTGGCGCGTTACGACAAGATCCACTTGTTCAATTTCGTGCGGGGTGAAGAAAACTACGACGAAGCCCGCACCATCGAATACGGCAGCGAAGTGCGCAGCTTCGAGGCACCCTTCGGGCGGGTCGGCTTGTCGGTGTGCTATGACCTGCGCTTTCCGGAGCTGTACCGCGCCATGGGCGAGTGCGCCCTGATCGTGATGCCTGCCGCCTTCACCTATACCACCGGCCGCGCGCACTGGGAGTTGCTGCTGCGCGCGCGTGCCGTCGAGAACCAGTGCTACGTGCTGGCCTCGGCCCAGGGCGGGCAGCACGTCAATGGCCGCCGTACCTGGGGCCACAGCATGCTGGTTGATCCCTGGGGCGAGATCGTCTCGGTGCTTCCTGAGGGAGAAGGACTTGTGATCGGCGACATTGACCCCCATCGTCTACAATACGTTCGAGAAAGCTTGCCGGCGCTACGCCATCGCAAGCTTTGACCTTTTTGCCTTCCGACAAGACGCTATGAAATTATTTGAACCCAACATGGGCGCCCTGCAAGTGGCGCGCGACGTGCTGCTGACTCCCTTCGGCCTGGACGAATCCAAGCTGCTCAAGGCCTTGGGCAGCATGTTCACGCACAAGGTGGACTACGCCGACCTTTACTTCCAGTTCACCAAGAGCGAGGGCTGGAGCCTGGAAGAGGGCATCGTCAAGACCGGCAGCTTTTCCATCGACCAGGGGGTGGGCGTGCGCGCCGTGTCGGGCGACAAGACCGCGTTCTCCTATTCGGACGAGATTTCCGAATCGGCCCTGCTGGATGCCGCAGCCGCTACCCGCACCATCGCCCGCCAGGGCAGTGGCAAGATCAAGGTGGCCGGTGCCATGACGCCGGCCGGCGGCCGCGCGCTGTACCTGCCGCATGATCCGCTGACCTCGCTGGACGCCACGGCCAAGGTGCAACTGCTGGAACGTATCGAACGTATCGCCCGCGCCAAGGATCCGCGCGTCAAGCAGGTCATGGCCAGCCTCTCCGGTGAATACGACGTGGTGCTGGTGGCGCGCGCCGATGGCGTGCTGGCCGCCGATATCCGTCCGCTGGTGCGGGTGTCGGTGACGGTGATCGCCGAACAGAATGGCCGTCGCGAGATGGGCAGCAGCGGTGGCGGTGGACGTTATGACTACGGCTATTTCTCTGACACCCTGCTGGAGAAGTATGCTTCCGAAGCGGTGGCCACCGCTTTGGTCAACCTGGATGCGCGCCCGGCTCCGGCCGGCCCCATGACCGTGGTCCTCGGCCCTGGTTGGCCGGGCATCCTGCTGCACGAAGCCATCGGTCACGGCCTGGAAGGCGACTTCAACCGCAAGGGATCCTCCACCTTCTCCGGCCGCATCGGCGAGCGCGTCGCCGCCAAGGGCGTGACCGTGGTCGATGACGGCACCATCGCCGATCGCCGTGGATCGCTCAACATCGACGACGAAGGCAATCCGACCCAGTGCACCACGCTGATCGAAGACGGCATCCTGAAGGGCTACATCCAGGACACCATGAATGCCCGCCTGATGAAGATGGACGTCACCGGCAATGCCCGCCGCGAATCCTTCGCCCACCTGCCAATGCCGCGCATGACCAATACCTACATGCTGGGCGGTGACAAGGATCCGGGCGAGATCCTGGCCTCGGTCAAGAATGGCCTGTATGCCGTCAACTTCGGCGGTGGCCAGGTGGATATCACCAATGGCAAGTTCGTCTTCTCGGCCAGCGAGGCCTACATGATCGAGGATGGCAAGATCACCTATCCGGTCAAGGGCGCGACCTTGATCGGCAATGGCCCGGATGTGCTCAACCGCGTCTCCATGATCGGCAATGACATGCGCCTGGATTCGGGTGTCGGCGTGTGCGGCAAGGAAGGCCAGAGCGTGCCGGTCGGGGTGGGGCAGCCGACCTTGCGTCTGGATGGCGTGACCGTGGGCGGAACTGCCTGAGCGTTCATCGCTGCATCGTTTCTTGTGAAAACCGCCGGTGTCATTCACCGGCGGTTTTTTCATTTATGCGCCGGGAATATGACTTCCGGAGGGAGGGGGAAACGACGTGGCCAGATCAAATATTCACTTTTTTTGCAGGAAAGCCACAGTTGGCAAGACGATGGGGGGCGGGCAAGGCTTGCACGAGGCCAGATTTTTTATTGTGTTTTGGTGACTATGATTGCCTATTTAAGCAATAAATATTCAATAAATATATATTTGCCGAATGAAATATGCATTTGCAGCGCAGCATGTCGATTTCGTCTTGTTGCTTGCCAAAGCCCCTGATTTGTAGCACTATGAACGCCTGCTTCACTTAACCCATGACGCCAGACATGTCTTTCGCCCGCGCTTACTTTTATTTTTACTTTAGCTATTCCAGCCCCACGGCGGTGAAAAGCGGTAAGCGTTCGTAAAAAGACAAAACCGATTTCCTAAAAAACCGCCAGTGATGGCGGTTTTTTTTTGGTCAATATTCCAGCTGAATCATTGCAGTACACCAGGAGAAAAAAATGCCGCGCACTGACGATCTTCGCATCCGAGAAATGAAAGAACTGGTCCCCCCCTCGCATCTCATCCGCGAATTCGCCTGCACCGAAAAGGTCGAGCGCACTACCGCTGAAGCCCGCACTGCGCTGCATCGCATCCTGCACGGCCAGGACGACCGCCTGATGGTCGTCATCGGCCCCTGCTCCATCCACGACACCAAGGCCGCCATGGAATATGCGCGCCGCCTGGTGGTGGAGCGCGAGCGCCACAAGAACGAGCTGGAAATCGTCATGCGCGTCTACTTCGAGAAGCCGCGCACCACGGTGGGCTGGAAGGGTTTGATCAATGACCCGTACATGGACAACAGCTTCCGCATCAACGACGGCTTGCGCGCGGCCCGTGAACTTCTGCTGAACATCAACGACCTGGGCCTGCCGGCAGGTACCGAATTCCTGGACGTGATCAGCCCGCAATACATCGCTGACCTGATCAGCTGGGGCGCCATCGGTGCCCGTACCACCGAGTCGCAGGTGCACCGCGAGCTGGCTTCCGGCCTCTCCTGCCCGGTGGGCTTCAAGAACGGTACCGACGGCAACGTCAAGATCGCCGTGGATGCCATCAAGGCCGCGTCGCAGCCGCACCACTTCCTGTCGGTGACCAAGGGCGGCCATTCGGCCATCGTCTCCACTGCCGGCAACGAGGATTGCCACATCATCCTGCGCGGCGGCAAGCAGCCCAACTATGATGCGCCCAGCGTGGAAGCGGCTTGCCAGGACATCGCCAAGAGCGGTCTGGCAGCGCGCCTGATGATCGACGCTTCGCACGCCAACAGCTCCAAGAAACCGGAAAACCAGATTCCGGTCTGCGCCGACATCGGTCGCCAGGTGGCCGCGGGCGACACCCGCATCGTCGGCGTGATGGTGGAATCGCACCTGGTCGCCGGCCGCCAGGACCTGGTGCCGGGCAAGGAACTGACCTATGGCCAGTCCATCACCGATGGCTGCATCAACTGGGAAGAAAGCCTGCAAGTGCTGCAGGGACTGGCGGATTCGGTCAAGCAGCGCCGTTTGGTGGGGGATGAGCGGGACGCGGCTTGAGGGTTGTTGTTGAAGAGAGATTGATGCGCCGGTGATTGCTGGCGTGAGGTAGTGAACAAAGCCTTGGTGGGAGCCAGGGCTTTGTTGTTTTCGGCCCGGCTGAATTCATATTGGTCGGGCAGATGGCTACCTGCCCACAGTGCAGCCCAGGAAAGAAGTAAGAAGACGAAAGGCAACGTCTTTTCATCTGATTTCTAAAAATGAAGTTCTGGCCCTATGGCAACGCGGTCTCTCGCGCTACGGTCTTGCAGCTCGGCTCCGTATTGATCGCCACGCCTGAGTTCGCATCGAAGTAGATGCCATCGTAGTGGTCGCCATTGAAGATCAGGGCATAAATCAAACGACGTTTGAACTGGCCCGTGAGACGAAACGTCGGCCATGTACATGCCGGGTTCTTTTCAAACAACTCATCTTGATATCTGGATAGGTAGGAGTCATTCCCCCTGAACAGAACGAGAACATCCCAGTCCTCGAACCGGTAAGGTGAGTTTTGTCGGTTGCTTTCATCGCGCCCCTCGATCTTTGATATTCCGAATGCTACATAGCATTCACCGCAGGCATAACGTCTATCGAAGACTTGTATCGTTACGTCTGGATTTGACAGCGTGAATGGATAAACGCAGATACCTATGGCACCCAATAGAAGTAACGAGGCGCTGATGAAAGTACGTGCCAGATATTTTTTTCGCATCATTTTTCAAGCTCTTTGTCGCTAAGGTCGCCTTGTTTTTCCGTAATAGAGACCAGTTTTCCGTGCTTGAATATCGCCCTTTCACCGAACCTATAGTCTTGCTCTGGCGCGCGTGTTTTTCCTTCGCCTTTGATAACTGGAACAGCATTCTCAATATGGCCGATTACGAATGACATTTCTTTTCCTGCTAAGGCTAGTTTTTCTGAAATATCGGCGGCGATGTTGTCGGCATCGGATGGATTTGCCGCTGTTGCACATCCATGTAGTTCGACTCTCGCATTTTCGGAAAACTTCGAAAACTCTATGTCGTCCACCAGTGCGGAACCTTCCACCCATCCCGCTGCGTTGAATAAGCCGTTGGCATCGGTGTAGCCGCTGTAAGTAGTTCCGTCCGGTGCCTTGATGTAATACGCCAGATCAGGTATCGGCTCGCCGGTCTTGCCATCGATGGCGCGCACTTGTTCATCCGGGCTTTCTTCTGTGAGATGCTCAGGTCCAAACTTTGGTAGCCAGTCGCCTTGAGTTGTTTGATAAAAATTGGTCGTGACTGCTTCACCGCTCGCATTGCCCACGCCATCAACCTCATTGAGCGTAGAAAGCAACGGACACCCAGCACTCGTCTTCATCCCATGAATAACCTGAGCCCGTCCATTGGTAAGCGTAGAGCGCGGAAAACCATCAGCAATGATGCAGTCCTTTCGGCAAGCCACCCGAGCCCCCTGAAAGGCATAAGCCCGCCCATGGCTGCGGCAAGTCTGGTCACCCTCAATTACCGTCCCCCCGCAGGCGGCTTTATCGCCATAGCGAATCCAGCCGATGATCTTCATGCGCCATCCCCTGTCGGCGCCAGGTAGCCAGCTTTCAGCAGCCCCGGTATGCCTGCATCGTCGGCGTATTCCCGAATTTGTGCCACGCTTTGCAGACTGCCTGTGACCGTGTCCCCATTGTCGGTCGTGCTGCCGACGATGGCCATCGGATGGCCTTTGCAGGTTAAGGCTGCGTCGGCACCTGAGACGATCCTGCTCTCACTCCCGTCCTGATATCGCACGATGTCACCGACGCGGGCGATGCGGTGTCCCTTGACGTGCATGCTGCTGCTGGCCGTGGCGATTTCCCCGCCAAGCCGCGTGGCCGAACCCAGCGTCGCCAGCGTATGGCGGCCTTTGATGGGTCGTTTGTCGATGCCGGCAAGAAAATCGTTTGCCAGGCGTTGTCCGTCAAATTCCTTGTGTTCCATCTTTGCTCCTTCCGTCAGTTGGCAACTGGCCCAAACAGCCCATCAGCGCTCACTTCAAGAGATGCCGATATTTTTGGGTGGAAGGAGTTTAGATTTGGCAGTGCGGAAACCCGCTTGCCCTCAAGCAATCAGCTGCGTTTACTCGAATACCATCGAGTTGGCGCCAAAAAAAAACGCCGGCAAAGGCCGGCGTTGTCGGTACTGCAAAGGCAAGTGCCCAGATCAGTCGCGGAAGTTGTTGAACTCCAGCGGAATCTCCTTGATCTCCTTGCGCAGCAGCGCCATGGCCGCCTGCAGGTCGTCGCGCTTGGCGCCGGTGATGCGCACGGCGTCGCCCTGGATGCTGGCTTGGACCTTCATCTTGCTGTCCTTGATGACGCGCACTATCTTCTTGGCATCGTCGCTTTCGATGCCGTTCTTCACCTTGATGACCTGCTTGACCTTGTCGCCGCCGATCTTCTCGATCTTGCCTTCGTCCAGGAAACGCACATCGACGTTGCGCTTGGTCATCTTGTTGGTCAGTACGTCGCGCACCTGGCTCAACTGGAAGTCCGAGTCGGCGAAGGCGGTCAACTCACGTTCCTTCTGCTCGACGCGGGCATCAGTGCCCTTGAAGTCGAAACGGGTGGAAATTTCCTTGTTGGCCTGGTCCACGGCGTTCTTGACTTCCACCAGGTTGGCTTCGCAGACGGTATCGAATGAGGGCATGGCTTGTTCCTTATGTTCTTGCAGCCGGCGAAGGCCGGCGTCTGAGCCGTGATTTTAACGGAGTGAGGCGCCCGCCGCCATCGCCCGGCCACTGACAGCGGATTTGCTCCCGCGCGGGCGATATAATCCCACCCCTATGAGCACTTCTTCACTTCCCGTCCGCCACGACGTTTCCCTGCGCGCCCTCAATACCTTCGGCATCGAGGCCAGTGCCCATGCCTACCTGCCTGTGGAGGGCATCGAGCAGCTGCGCACCTTGCGCCAGGACGCCGGCCTCATGGCCTTGCCCCGGCTGGTCCTGGGCGGCGGCAGCAACCTGCTCCTGACGCAAGACTTCAGCGGTTTGGTGCTGCATATGCAGAACCGGGGCATAGACATCGCCGGCGAGGACGACAACTTCATCTACGTGCGCGCCGCCGCCGGGGAGAACTGGCACGCTTTCGTCCAGTGGACGCTGCAACAGGACCTGGGCGGGCTGGAGAATCTTTCACTCATCCCCGGCAGCGTCGGTGCCGCGCCCATCCAGAACATCGGTGCCTACGGCATCGAGATCAAGGATCGCTTCCACAGTCTGCAAGCCTTCGACCTGATCAGCGGCGAGCTGCTGACGCTGGACCGCGAGGCCTGCCGCTTCGGCTACCGCGACAGTGTCTTCAAGCATGCGCTGCGCGACCGCGCCGTGGTCCTGGAGGTGACATTCGCTCTCCCGAAGCGCTGGGAAGCCAACGCCAATTACGCCGACGTCGCCCAGGCCCTGCAGGAGCGCGGCATCACCGAGCCCGGTCCGCGCGACATCGCCGAGGCCGTCATCGCCATCCGCACCCGCAAGCTGCCGGACCCCGCCCGGATCGGCAACGCCGGCAGCTTCTTCAAGAACCCCATCGTGCCGGCCCGCCTGCGCGATACCCTGCTGGCGCAATACAGCAACCTGGTCAGCTATCGCGTCGATGAGGATCACTACAAGCTGGCCGCCGGCTGGCTGATCGACCGCTGCGGCTGGAAGGGCAAGAGCATGGGGCGTGCTGGCGTGTATGAACAGCAGGCCCTGGTGCTGGTCAACCGGGGCGGTGCCACCGGGGCTGAAGTGGCCAGGCTGGCCAAGGCGATTCAGGATGATGTGAAGGAAAAGTTCGGCGTCCAGCTGGAGCCGGAACCGGTCTTCATCTGAGAGCGCTACTGTGTGAAGACGTAAAAAAGCCGTCCGGTATCGCTACCGGACGGCTTTTTTTATTCAGACGCCGAGAAGATCAGCCGAAGTGGCAGACGTAATCCAGGGTCTCGGTCACTTCGATGTCGAAGCTGGAGTTGCCCGGCACGCTGAAGGTGGTGCCTGCAGCGTAGGTGTTCCAGGCTTCTTCACCCTTCAGGCGCACGCGGCAGCTGCCGCCGTTGATTTCCATGATTTCCGGTGCGCCGGTGCTGAAGTTCAGCGTCGAGGGCAGGATCACGCCCAGGGTCTTCTTGGTCCCATCGGCCAGCAACACGGTGTGCGAAACACACTTGCCGTCGAAGTAGACATTGCCCTTTTTCAGGACGGTGACGTTGTCGAATTGAGTGCTCATCGAATCGCTTCCATTAAACGGTAAAGGTGAATCCAGCAGGAATTACTTTTCGTCCTTGCCCAGCAGCGGCAGCGACACGGCGGTGCTGGAATCCAGCAGGCCGGTGTTCTGGTAGATCGACAGCTTCTGGCGGGTGTCGGCGATGTCCAGGTTGCGCATGGTCAGCTGGCCGATGCGGTCGATGGCGGAGAAGCTGCCTTCGCCCTTTTCCATGGTCAGGCGTTCCGGGTGGTAGGTCAGGTTGGGCGACTCTGTGTTGAGGATCGAGTAGTCATTGCCACGACGCAGTTCCACCGTCACTTCGCCGGTGATGGCGCGCGCCACCCAGCGCTGGGCGGTTTCGCGCAGCATGATGGCCTGCGAATCGAACCAGCGGCCCTGGTACAGCAGGCGGCCCAGCTTGCGGCCGTTGTCGCGGTACTGTTCGATGGTGTCTTCGTTGTGAATGCCGGTGACCAGGCGCTCGTAGGCGATGAACAGCAGGGCCAGGCCCGGGGCTTCGTAGATGCCGCGGCTCTTGGCTTCGATGATGCGGTTCTCGATCTGGTCGCTCATGCCCAGGCCATGGCGGCCACCGATGCGGTTGGCTTCCAGGATCAGCTCGGTCATGCTGGCGAAGGTCTTGCCGTTGAGCGCCACCGGACGGCCTTCTTCGAAGCGCACGGTGACGGTCTCGGCCTTCACTTCCACGTCATCGCGCCAGAACGCCACGCCCATGATGGGCTGCACGATCTTGATGCCGCTGTTGAGGAATTCCAGGTCCTTGGCTTCGTGGGTCGCGCCCAGCATGTTGGAGTCGGTCGAGTAGGCCTTTTCCACCGACATCTTGTAGTCGAAGCCGGACTTGATCATGAACTCGGACATTTCCTTGCGGCCGCCCAGTTCGTCGATGAAGGTGCTGTCCAGCCAGGGCTTGTAGATCTTCAGGTTGGGGTTCACCAGCAGGCCGTAGCGATAGAAGCGCTCGATGTCGTTGCCCTTGTAGGTGCTGCCGTCGCCCCAGATGTCGACGTTGTCTTCACGCATGGCCGACACCAGCATGGTGCCGGTCACGGCACGGCCCAGCGGGGTGGTGTTGAAGTAGGTGATGCCGGCGGTGGAGATGTGGAACGCGCCGCTTTGCAGGGCAGCGATGCCTTCATTGGCCAGTTGTTCACGGCAATCGATCAGGCGCGCCAGTTCGGCACCGTATTGCATGGCCTTCTTGGGGATGGCGTCATAGTCCGGCTCATCCGGCTGGCCCAGGTTGGCGGTGTAGGCGTAGGGGACAGCGCCTTTCTGGCGCATCCAGGTCAGTGCGGCGCTGGTATCGAGGCCGCCGGAGAAGGCGATGCCGACTTTTTGATTGACCGGGACGGATTGCAGGATGTTGGACATGATCTTGACGTTGCGATGAAGTGAAGTGTTGAGCGTGATTCTTGTGCTGGGGGAATGGGCAGCAGGGCGGCTTAATCGAAGCGGCCGTGCACCAGATATTCGAGCAAGGCCTTCTGCACATGCAGGCGGTTTTCCGCCTCTTCCCAGACCACCGATTGCGGGCCGTCGATCACTTCGGCGGCCACTTCCTCGCCACGGTGTGCGGGCAGGCAGTGCATGAAGAGCGCATCCTTCTTGGCGCGCGACATCTTGGCCTGGTCCACGATCCAGCCATCGAAGGCCTTCAGGCGGGCATTGTTCTCGGCTTCGAAGCCCATGCTGGTCCACACGTCGGTGGTGACCAGGTCGGCATCCTGGCAGGCATCGGCCGGATCGGCGAAGAAGGTGTAATTCTGGTTGCCCGGCGAGACCTGGGCCGGATCGATGTCGTAGCCCTTGGGGGTGGAGACGTTGACGTGGAAGCCAAACACCTCGGCCGCCTGCAGCCACGAATAGAGCATGTTGTTGGCGTCGCCGACCCAGGCCACGATCTTGCCCTGGATGCTGCCGCGATGCTCGATGTAGGTGAAGACATCGGCCAGCACCTGGCAGGGATGCTGCTCGTTGGTCAGGCCGTTGATGACCGGCACGCGCGAATGCTTGGCAAAGCGCTCGATGATCTCCTGGCCGTAGGTGCGGATCATGATGACGTCGCACATGCGTGACATCACCTGCGCCGCATCTTCCACCGGTTCGCCACGGCCAAGCTGGCTGTCGCGGGTGTTGAGGTAGATCGCCGCGCCGCCCATCTGGTGCATGCCGGCTTCGAAGGAGAGGCGGGTGCGGGTCGAGTTCTTTTCGAACACCATCACCAGGGTACGATCGGCCAGCGTGTGATGGGGCTCGTAATTCTTGAACTTACGTTTGATCACACGGGAACGTTCGATCACGTACTCGTATTCATCAAGCGTAAAGTCGGAAAACTGAAGGTAGTGTTTGATTGCCATAAATAAAAACGGCGGCCAGTGTGGCGCCTGCCGCCGATAGTCGTTAACTCCTTAGATTATAAGGGATTCGGCTTAAAAAGATACCCGCAGTACTTGCTGCAAAGAAACCCCCAGGGTTTCGCGAATTCGGGTCAAAGATGAAGTCCCGCGCACGGCATCGGGGATGCGCTTCGAATTCCTTCGATGCACGTGAAGAAATTTTTCGAAATCCGTATCCAGCTTTTTCGAGGAATGCTCACTAAGTGCGACAAAGAGCCTGATCTCACGTCGCAAATGAGAATTATTGCTATTCAGGTGGCTAGAATCCGCAGCTTTCCCTTGCCTGAAAGGAACAGCTGCCATGTCCCACGATTCTTCTTGCCCGCACCCGTTACAGGGTTTGCACCGGTCTTTTTCTTCATCATGTTCCTCGCCGCCCAAGCTGCGCGCCTTGCCGGCGGCGCTGGTGGCGGCTTTGTTCGCGTTTCCTGTTTCCGCTGCTGCCGCCGAGGCCACGGCCGAGCGCGAGGAGGGCGATGCTGCGCGCTTGCCTGCCGTCGAGGTCCGCAGCCAGCGCTATCTGCACGATCCCCGTCCCGGCCCCTTGGGCAGCGCCACCCGCACCGCCACCGATGCGCGCGAGGTGCCGCAGACGGTGCAGGCGGTCGATGCCGCGCAGGTCAGGGCTTATGGCGGGCGCGGGCTGGCGGCGGCGTTGGCCGGGGTGCCGGGTGTTTCCAATGTCTCCGATACGCGTTTCGATGCCTTCCGGCTGCGCGGCTTTTCCAATGCGGGCGATACGCTGCTCGACGGCATGCGCGACGATGCGCAATACGTGCGCAGCCTGGGCAACATTGATCGCATCGAGATCCTCAAGGGCCCGGCCGCCGTGCTCTACGGACGCGGCAGCGGCGGCGGCGTGATCAATCGCATCAGCAAGCAGCCGGAACGTGAAGCCTTCGGTCAGGCCACCGCCATCTGGGGCAGCCGTGGCCAGCAGGGCGGGGCGCTGGACTGGAATCGTCCGCTGAGCGAGCAATGGGCGCTGCGCATCAATGCCGGGCGTGAACATGAACCCCACTTCCGCCATGAAGTGCGTGGCACGCGCCAATACTTCGCCCCGGCGCTGAAGTGGGAGTCCGGCCGCGACAGCTGGCTGCTGCAGGCGGACTACGATGAATTCGAACGGGTTCCGGATCGCGGCGTACCGGGCCGGGTCACGGCGCTGACGCGCAACGATACGGTCGCGGCCGTGGCCTTGCCGGTGGCATCGGACCGCGCCTTCTTCGGTGCGGCCGGGCGCGACTTCATCCGCGATACCAGTGTCAGCCTGCGTTCCACCCTCACGCGCTCCCTCGCGCCGGACTGGAGCGTGCGGCAGATGGTGAGCGTGTTCGATCTCAACAGCGACTTCGACAATACCTTCGTTACCCAAGGCTACGTCAGCGCCGGCCGCAACCTGGCCAGCGTGCAGCGCAGCCGTTTTCAACAGAACCTGCAGCAGCGCAATGTACAAGCCAATCTGGAGCTGTTCGGCACGCTCAAGAGCGGCATCCTGCAGCATGAACTGCTGGCCGGTGCCGAGTACGGCTGGCAGAAGCGCGAGCCGCGCCTGTGGATGGCCTCTGCGCTGTCGGTCTCGCTGAAGGATCCCGGGATGAGCAATGCCACGCCCCAGCCGCAGCCCTGGCAGATGAACTACCACCGGGTCGATTCCGTGGGCTTGTATGTACAAGACCAGATCGCCATCGGGGCGCAATGGAAAGTCCTTGCGGGGGTGCGCTGGGATCATTTCGAAGTCGATTCCCGCAGCCGCCTGCGCGACCTTCGCATCGAGCGCTCCAGCAACGCCGTGAGCCCGCGCGTGGGCGCGGTGTGGGAAGCCCTGCCGCACCATCACTTCTATGGATCGTGGAGCAAGAGCTATGCGCCGGTCGGCGGCGACGTGATCGGCTTGTCGCCGGGGGCCAAGGGCAATGGCAACGACCTGGAACCCCAGTTCAGCCGCCAGCTGGAAGCCGGGGTCAAGAGCGACTGGTTCGGGCGCAGGATCAGCACGACGCTGGCCTGGTTCGAGCTGGAACTCTACAACCGCACCGTGGCCGATCCGGTGCAGCCGGGCGTGTTCACCCAGAGCGGCCTGGAGCGCAATCGCGGCATCGAGTTGAGCGTGGCGGGGGAAGTGGCGCGCCACTGGTTCGTGCGTGGCGGCTGGACCCAGCAGAACTCAAGGGTGGTGCGGGCCGAGCCGCAGTATGCGGGCAAGCGAGCCTCCGGGGTCTCGGCGCGCAATGGCAGCCTGTTCGTGTCCTATGCGCCGCCCTTGGGATGGTTTGGCGAGACCGGCGTGGTGGTCGAGGGCGCGCGCTTTGCCGATCGCGACAATCGGCTGGAGCTGCCCGGCTACGTGCGTTGGGATGCGCTGCTGGGCTACCGGATGGAGCGCGCCGAATACACGCTGGCGGCCACCAACCTGGCCAACCGGCGCTACTACGTCAGCGCCACCGGGGCCACCCAGATCGTGCCGGGGGCACCGCGTGCGCTGGTGTTGACAGCGGCCTACAAGTTCTGAAGAGGGCCAGGTCAGTACAAGGTCTGTGAAGATTCATGCACCAGCTGCGCATACAGCTGGTGGCGCATCCCCGCAATCTCGCCGGCCTGCACTGCCTCCAGCACCGCACAGCCCGGCTCGTTGAGATGGTGGCAGTTGTAGAAGCGGCACTTGCCCAGATAGGGGGTGAAGTCGCGGAAGGCGCGTTCCAGCATGCCTTCGGAGAGCTGATACAGGCCGAACTCCTGGAAGCCCGGTGAATCGATGATGCTGGCCTCCTGCTCCATCTGGTACAGCCGGGTGAAGGTCGTGGTGTGCTTGCCGGTATCGAGCGCGGCCGAGATTTCGCGGGTGGCGATGTCAGCGTCCGGGACGATCAGGTTGATGATGGAGGACTTGCCCATGCCCGACTGGCCGATCAGGATGGTGCTCTTGCCGGCCAACAGCGGCATGAAGGCCGCGCGCGTCTCTTCAGGCTGGGCCTTGGCCGAGACTTCGTGCACCGGATAGCCCAGGCGTGAATAAACCTGCAGGCGTTCACGCGTCTTGGGCAGGGCTTCGGTGATGTCGGTCTTGTTCAGGATCAGGTGCGCCGAGACACCGGCCGATTCCGCCGCCACCAGCGAGCGCGAGACCAGGTCATCCGAAAAGCTCGGTTCGGTCGCCACCACGATGAAGAGTTGATCCACATTGGCGGCCAGCAGCTTGGACTTGTACTGGTCCGAGCGATAGAGCAGGGTGCGGCGTTCGTCGATGCTTTCCACCACGCCCTGGTCGGCCGAAGTACGGGCCAGGCGGATGTGGTCGCCGACCGCCACGTCGCTCTTCTTGCCACGGGTGACGCAATTCAATTTTTGTTCACCGGCCTGCACCAGGTAGTGACGGCCGTGGGCGGCAATGACCAGCCCCTGTTCCAGCGCGGCCTGGTTGCCGGCCGATCCTGCCTTGGCGCTGCGTGCGCCTTGCTTGCGGACTCCCATCAGGCCGGGGCGCGCTGGGCGAAAATGGCGTCGACCTTGGCCGCGCAGATGAAGTCATTGGCCGACAAACCGCCACGGCCTTCATTGACGCTATGGGTATCGAACTTCACGTTGCAACGGTTGTAGGTGACGGTCAGTTCCGGGTGGTGGTCTTCGGCATGGATGATCCACGCGATCGCGTTGACGAAGGCCAGGGTCTCGTAATAGTTGCCGAAGGCGAAGCTGCGCGCCAGCTTGCCGCCGTCGATCTTCCAGTCGGGCAGGGCGGCCAGGTGGGCGGCGATGGCAGCGTCATCCAGCGCGGCGATGGGCTGGACGCTGCGGGCGGCGGCGAGGGTGCTTGCGGTGATGCTCATGGGGTTCTCCTGCGGCGGACTGTTTCATTCATCCAGCCCGCCTTGTAGATGATCAAAAAATTCAGTGGCTGCCCGCTGCGGCGGCCGTTCCCGACGTTGCGCGATGGGCGACGATGGCAGCGTGCAGGTGCTGGATGCGCAGCGACGCCGGCGGGTGCGAATCGTAGAAGGCCGAGTGCAGCGGATCGGGGGTGAGGGTGGAGGCATTGTCCTCGTACAGCTTGACCAGTGCCGATACCAGATCCTGCGCATCGGTATGCTGCGCGGCGAAGGCATCGGCCTCGAACTCGTGCTTGCGCGAGGAGAGCGAGGACAGCGGCGAGAACAGGAAGGTGAAGATCGGCAGCACCAGCATGAACAGGATCAGTGCCATCGCATCGTTGCTGCCCAAGAGCAGCGGCTCCACGCCCAGGCCGGTATAGAACCAGGCCTGGCCCTTCAGATAGCCCAGCAGCGCCAGGAAGGCCAGCGACAGGCCGAACATGACGACCACGCGCTTGACGATGTGCTTGAGCTTGAAGTGGCCCAGTTCGTGGGCCAGCACGGCTTCGATCTCATGCGGGGCCAGGCGCGCCAGCAGGGTGTCGAAGAAGACGATGCGCTTGCCCGAGCCGAAGCCCGAGAAGTAGGCATTGCCATGCGCGCTGCGCTTGGAACCGTCCATCACGAACAAGCCCTTGGAGGCGAATCCGACGCGCTGCATCAATCCCTCGATGCGGCTGCGCAGGCTGTCATCTTCCAGGGCGGTGAACTTGTTGAAGAGCGGCGCGATGAAGCTGGGATAGATCACCAGCATGAGCAGCTGGAAGGCGCACAGCACGATCCAGGTATAGAACCACCAGAGTGCGCCGGCCTTTTCCATCAGCACCAGCACCACCCACAGCAGCGGCAAGCCGATCACGGCACCCAGCAGGGTTTGCTTGATCATGTCGCTGAAGAACAATCCACGCGTCATCTTGTTGAAGCCGAAACCGGCTTCCAGTTTGAACTGGCGGTAGTAATCGAAGGGCAGGTCCACCGCACCGGAAATGAGGCCAAAGCCCGCCACCAGCGCGATCTGGTACACCATGCCCGGTTCGCCGGTCCAGCCCAGCAGCAGGCTGGAGAGCCATTGCAGCCCGCCCAGCAGGGTAAAGCCGATCAGAACCGCAGCGTTGACGATCAGCGTCACCAGGCCGAACTTGGTGCGCGCCACCGTGTAGTCGGCCGCCTTCTGGTGGGCCGACAGCGGGATCTTCTCCGCGAACTCGGGCGGCACCGCCGCGCGGTGGGCGATCACATGGCGAATATGGCGCGAGGCCAGCCAGAAACGCACGCCCAGGCTGATGGCCAGGAATACGACGAACAAAACTGAAAACGAAAGTGAAGACATGCTTTCCCTGTGCGAAAATGGCGGAAGTTCGAGGCCCAGGCCCGCGTCCTGCCCCAGCCGGCAACGGTGGCAGGCCTGTTGGCCGTGCCGTCCGGTGCGATCCGGGCGAGCGAACCCAGCAATGAACCCTGCAGTAGATGGGGCCAGGCCCCATCCCGTCAATAAGGAAGAATTATGTCACAAGCCCCCGCCGCGCCTGTCCGGCCCAATGAAATGAACCTGGTCTGGGTCGATATGGAAATGACCGGCCTGGATCCGGACAAGGATCGCATCATCGAAGTGGCCGTGGTGGTTACCGATGCAGAACTGAACGTGCTGGGCGAAGGCCCGGTGCTGGCCATCCACCAGTCCGACGAGCTGCTGGACGGCATGGACGCCTGGAACAAGGGCACCCACGGCCGTTCCGGCCTGATCGACCGCGTCAAGGCGTCCACCGTCACCGAAGCCGACGCCGAACAGCAGATCATCGCCTTCCTGAAGCAATACGTCCCGGCCGGCAAGTCGCCCATGTGCGGCAATTCGATCTGCCAGGACCGCCGTTTCATGGTGCGCGGCATGCCCAAGCTGGAAGAATTCTTCCACTATCGCAATCTCGATGTGTCGACCCTGAAGGAGCTGTGCAAGCGCTGGAAGCCAGAAATCGCTACCGGTTTCAAGAAGCGTCAGATGCACACCGCCCTGGCCGACATCCTGGAGTCGATCGAAGAACTGAAGTACTACCGCGAACACTTCATCAAGGAGTGAGGCCGTAGCATCAGGCCCAGGCAGGGTGGTTGGCAGCAACGCCATCCTGTATGAAGCAAAAAGGCGCGCCCGGCATCCGGCGCGCCTTTTTCATGGTGCCGGGTGAATCATTCTTCCGAATCTGCGCCGCAGCACTTCTTGTATTTCTTGCCACTGCCGCAGGGGCAGGCATCGTTGCGGCCGGTCTTGGGCGCATCGCGCTGCACCTGCTCGACCGCCGACTTGCGCTTGGGCGCCCAGTAGCGGTGGATGTGCGGAATGGCGGATTCGATCTCGATGGCCAGCTTGTGGGTCTTGAGCGGGTCGTCGATGAGCTTGGTTTCTTCCTCTTCCAGCTCTTCCGAGCCCAGCAGGTAGATGGGACGCATCAGCGGGGCCAGGTTGGAGTGGAAGATTTCGTCCCACTGCGCCGCGCGCAACTGGATGCCTTCCCAGAAACCCCAGGCCCAGGCTTCCGCATCCAGCAGCGGTTTGCCTTCGTGCTCGCGCTCGCAGAACAGAGGTTCATATTCCTTGGGGGCGACTTCGAAGGTGATGGCGATTTCGTTCATGGTGCGCGCGATCAGGCTGGTGATGCGCTCGGCTTCCTTGCCGTTCTTGAACTTGGGGGTGTCTTCCGGACGGCTGCCCCAGACGCGCGGCAGCCATTCCGCCATCAGCACTTCCTGCGGACCGATGGCCAGGGCCGTCAGGTAGCCGTGCAGGGTGTCCATGGTCATCACATCGTCGGCGCAGCGATCGGAGAGGAGAAAATCGTCGAGTTCGTCGAATTCGGCGTCGGAAAGGGGCTGGTCGAGATGCATGATGGTTCCAATGACTGATGCTAAAGGCAGGAGTGTAAAGGCATTGGCCCGGGGGCGCGAGTGTTGCCGGTCGGTTGCTGCCCGGAATGCTGCAATCGGTTGGGGCGGGCAGGCTGGTGGACAGTACAATAGGCGGATGAATTCCCCCGCCCAATCTGCTGACCTCCCCGACGCCACTTCCTTCGCCACGCTCTCGCCCGATACGGTACTCGATGCCCTCGACGGGCTGGGCCTGTACGGCGATGGCCGCCTGCTGGCCCTGAACAGCTATGAAAACCGCGTCTACCAGGTCGGCATGGAAGACGGCCCGCCGCTGGTGGCCAAGTTTTATCGTCCCTTGCGCTGGAGTGATGAGCAGATCCTCGAAGAACACGCTTTTTCGCAGGAATTGGCCGACGAAGAAGTGCCGGTGGTGCCGGCCATGCGTCTCGACAATGGTGCCACCCTGCATCGCCACGCCGGTTTCCGCTTTGCCGTGTTCCGCCGCCACGGTGGCCGTGCCCCCGAACTGGACGATGCCGACACGCTGGAACGTCTTGGCCGCTTCATCGGCCGCATCCATGCGGTCGGCCTGCGCAGTCCCTTCCAGTCCCGCCCGGCGCTGGACATCGCCAGCTTCGGCGAAGAACCGCGTGACTGGCTGCTGGCGCACGATTTCATCCCCATGGATGTGGCCACGGCCTGGCGCACCACGGTCGAGCAGGCGCTCGACGGCGTGCGGCGCTGCTACGAGCGGGCAGGGGAGATCCGCACCCTGCGCCTGCACGGTGATTGCCACGTCGGCAACGTCCTGTGGACCGATGCCGGTCCGCACTTCGTCGATTTCGACGACAGCCGCAGCGGCCCGGCCGTGCAGGACCTGTGGATGCTGCTCTCGGGCGAACGGCGCGAGATGGTCGGCCAGCTGGCCGACCTGCTGGCAGGATATGAAAGTTTCTGCGAATTCGAGCCACGCGAGCTGTATCTCATCGAAGCCCTGCGCACCCTGCGCCTGATCCATTATTCCGCCTGGCTGGCGCGGCGCTGGGATGACCCGGCGTTCCCGGTGGCCTTCCCCTGGTTCAATACCCAACGTTACTGGCAGGACCGCATCCTGGAACTGCGCGAACAGATCGCGCTGATGGATGAACCGCCCCTGTGGCCGGTGTGAATCCGGCGAAATGAACGAAAACAACACCATCATGACGCAAACACTTGTCCGCTGCGGCTGGGTCAACTTGGCCAATCCCCGCTATGTGCAGTATCACGACCACGAATGGGGCGTGCCCTGCCACGATGAAACACGTCTGTTCGAGATGCTGAACCTGGAAGGTGCCCAGGCCGGGCTGTCCTGGGAAACCGTGCTCAACAAGCGCGATAGCTACCGCGACGCCTTCGACGACTGGGACGCCGAGAAGATCGCCCGCTATGACGAGCGCAAGGTGGCGCAATTGCTGAAGAATCCGGGCATCGTGCGCAACCGCCTGAAGGTGGCCGCCACCATCGGCAATGCGCGTGCCTACCTGCAACTGCGCGAGGAGGTGGGCGGGCTCGATGCCTATCTGTGGGGCAAGGTCGATGGCCAGCCCATCGTCAACCGCTGGGCTTCGCTGGCCGATTGCCCGGCCAAGACGCCGCTGTCGGATGCCATTTCCAAGGAGCTGGCCAAGCGCGGTTTCAAATTTGTCGGTTCCACCATCATCTATGCCTATCTGCAAGGCGTGGGCGTGATCAACGATCACGTGATCGATTGTCATTGTCATGGTCGTTGAGGCCGGGCGTGCTCTGCACCAAAAGGCCAGCCGATGGGCGGCGGCAGGGCACCGGTTTGGTTTACACTCGCAGCCTGCGATGCAGCATCAGCTTGCACTGCATGGATTCACGAGGCCGGCTGGCGCACTGCCAGGCCGGTGAAGTTTGGGAGTAGCATGATTTTCGTCAAATGGTTTGGCTGGTCGGTCCTCTGGCTGCTGCCGCTGCTGCTGCGCACGGTAGCGCGGGCGCTCGGCCGCAAGTCCATCTTCGGCGGGCGCGGTGCCATTCGCCTGTGGTGCGGCAGCCTGCTGCTGCTGGCCGCCAGCAGCGCGGTCGAGTCGCTGGTGCGTTCGCAACTGGTTGCGGGCGATGATGGCCCGGGCGGAGCGCTGTTCGGCGCGGCCCTGATGGATGCGCTGGGCGGCAAGATCAGCCGTGGCATTGCCGCCGTCCTGATGCTGGGTTTGCTGGCGCTGGGCCTGAAATGGCTGCTGGGTGCCATGTTTGGCCGAGGCGCACCGGCTGGCCGTGATGAGCACCCCGAGCTGGACCTGGGCCCGCCGCGCCGAGGTAGCGCCGAAAGTGAACGATTGCGCATGAGCAGCCTGCACGGCAGCGCCGGACCCGCCCGCAGCAGTTTCCCCGCCAGTACCGAACGCCGTGCCTCGATGCCGCGCGCGCCTGCTCCCGGTTCCGCATCGGCCAAGCGCATGCCGCCGGCCTCGCCCTTCGCCCCGCGTCCCCGGCCGGCACGCCTGACGCCAGCTCCGGCGCCGGAACGTCCGGCCGAGCATGCACCGCGTGACGACTGGAAAGTGCCACTGTCGGCCCTCACCGGCGGCAGCCGCAACAGCCAGGCAACGTCTGCCGGCAGCGTGCAGGGCGGCAAGTGGCCTTCAATCAATCCGCGCCAGACGGACCCTGCGGCCAAACCGCGTCCGGAATCCGAATGGGCCGCCTTCGAAAGCCTGCGTCCGACCGAAGCCATGCTGGCCCGTGCCGCCGCCAGCCGTGCCATCTCGGCGGCCAGCGCGGCGGCCGATGCCAGCCTGTCGCGTGCGGCTACGCCATCGCCGCCGATTCGTCCGATTCCACCGTCCATTGCACGCGGCAATCCGGCACCGGCCCAGCCTACCCGCAGCATCCGCATCAGCAGCGTGGGCCGTGCTCCTGAGCCGGGCAGTGTGCCCGGTAAACCGGCCGAGCGTGCCGATGTGGTGCCGACGCGCCTGATGCGCTCCTTGCAGCAAACCAGCGGCGAGCAGGAAACGCCGCCGGCTGCGCCGCTGGCATCTCAGGTACCGCCTATCGTGCCGCTGAGTCCGCAGGGACAGCCGTTGCCGGAATCCTTGGGGCCGGTGCCCGCTCCCGTCCCCGTGCCGCCACCGGTCGTCGCCCCTGCCGTGCCGCCCTTCATGGCACCGATGGCGGCCCCCGAGCCTGCACCGCCGCTGCCCGAGCCGCAACCGGAACCGATCGACCTCGGCACCTTCAATGCCCCCTGGTTCGACATGCTGCCCGACCCCGCGCCCGAAACGCCGCCGGCCCAGCCCGCTGCGGCCTTCAGCGTGCGCATGCCCGAAGCGGCGCCCGCCTACGTGCAGCCGGTGGCCATGGCGCCCGCGGGCTACGTCGATGAGCCGCGCGTGGACATCCCCCTGCCGTCATTGGACCTGCTCGATGAAGTCCCCGAATCGCGCATCGAGGTCGACCCCGAGCAACTGCAGGAAACCGGCCGCCTGATCGAACAGCGCCTGCGCGAATTCAAGGTGCCGGTCACGGTGCTGGGGGCGGAGGCCGGTCCGGTGATTACCCGTTTCGAAGTGGAGCCGGCGCAAGGCGTGCGTGGCGCACAGGTAGTGAACCTGGTGAAGGATCTTTCACGTGCCCTGGGCCTGACCTCCATTCGCGTGGTCGAGACCATTCCCGGCAAGACCTGCATGGGCCTTGAGCTGCCCAATGCGCGCCGGCAGATGATCAAGCTCTCCGAGATCGTGCATTCGCAGGCTTATCGCAAATCCGCTTCGCACCTGACCATTGCCATGGGCAAGGACATCACCGGCACGCCCGTGGTGACCGACCTGGCGCGCGCGCCGCACATGCTGGTGGCCGGTACCACCGGGTCGGGCAAGTCGGTGGCCATCAATGCGATGATCCTCTCGCTGCTCTACAAGGCTACGCCCGAGGAAGTGCGCCTCATCATGATCGACCCCAAGATGCTGGAGCTGTCGATCTACGAAGGTATCCCGCACCTGCTGGCTCCGGTGGTGACCGACATGCGCGAGGCCGCGCACGCCCTGAACTGGGCGGTGGAAGAGATGGAGCGCCGCTACAAGAAAATGTCCAAGCTGGGCGTGCGCAACCTGGCCGGCTACAACCAGAAGCTCGACGATGCCGCCGCCCGTGGCGAGAAGATTCCCAATCCCTTCAGCCTCACGCCCGACGCGCCCGAACCGCTGGAAAAGCTGCCCACCATCGTCATCGTCATCGACGAACTGGCCGACCTCATGATGGTGGTCGGCAAGAAGGTGGAAGAGTTGATTGCGCGGCTGGCCCAGAAGGCACGCGCGGCCGGCATCCACCTGATCCTGGCCACGCAGCGGCCGTCGGTGGACGTGATCACCGGCCTCATCAAGGCCAACATCCCGACCCGCGTGGCTTTCCAGGTCTCTTCCAAGATCGACTCGCGCACCGTGCTGGACCAGATGGGGGCCGAATCGCTGCTGGGCCATGGTGACATGCTGTTTCTGCCGCCGGGCTCGGGCTATCCGCAGCGGGTGCATGGCGCCTTCGTCTCCGATGAAGAAGTGCACCGCGTGGTGGAATACCTGAAGTCCTTCGGCGAACCGCGCTACATCGAGGAAATCCTGGCCCCGCCGATTTCCGAGGATACGACCCAGGCCGACATGTTCGCCGGCGGCGAGGGCGGCGATGCCGAAGCCGACCCGCTCTACGACGAAGCGGTGGCCTTCGTGCTCAAGACCCGCCGCGCCTCCATCTCTTCGGTGCAGCGGCAATTGCGCATCGGCTACAACCGCGCTGCGCGGCTGGTGGAGCAGATGGAAACGGCGGGCGTGCTCTCGGCCATGTCGCGCAATGGCAGCCGAGATATCCTGGTGCCACCCTCGGGTGGCGGCGGCGAAGAATAAGAAGCACAGCCCAAAAGAAAATCGGCGGACCCTTGCAGGTCCGCCGATTTTTTTCATCACACAGCGCAATCATTGCGGCAGGTCAGGCGACCTGCCCGGCATCAGACATCCAGCTGCGTCACCAGCTTGGTGTTGATGTAAGCCTCGATGGCCTCGGTACCGCCTTCGGAACCGTAGCCGCTGTCCTTGATGCCGCCGAAGGGCAGTTCCGGCAGCGCCAGGCCCAGGTGGTTGATGGTCAGCATGCCGCTTTCCACGCGCGCGGCCAGGGCGTGCTTGGTCTTGGCCGACTTGGCGAAGGCATAGGCGGCCAGGCCGAAGGGCAGGCGGTTGGCTTCGGTGATCACTTCATCCAGGGTCTCGAAGGAATTGATGATGGCCAGCGGACCGAAGGGCTCCTCGTTCATCACGCGGGCGTCCAGCGGGACATTGGTCAGCACGGTCGGCTGGAAGAAATAACCCTTGTCGCCGATGCGCTTGCCACCGGTGCGCAATTGCGCGCCTTGCGAGACGGCATCATCGATCAGCGCTTCCAGCGCCGGGATGCGGCGCTTGTTGGCCACCGGGCCCATGCCCACGCCAGCTTCCAGGCCATTGCCTACCTTCAGCTGTTCGGCATAGGTGACGAACTTGTCGACGAAGGCGTTGAAGACACCCTTCTGCACCAGGAAGCGGGTCGGCGAGACGCATACCTGGCCGGCATTGCGGAACTTGGAGGTGGCCAGGGTCTTGGCGGCCAGTTCCACGTCCACATCGTCGAACACCATGGCCGGTGCGTGGCCGCCCAGTTCCATGGTGGCGCGCTTCATGTGCTGGCCGGCCAGGGCCGCCAGCTGCTTGCCCACCGGGGTGGAACCGGTGAAGGAAATCTTCTTGATCACCGGATGCGGGATCAGGTATTCCGAGATCTCGGCCGGCACGCCGTAGACCAGGTTGATGACACCGGCCGGCACGCCTGCGTCCGCGTAGGCACGGATCAGTTCGGCCGGGGAGGCCGGGGTCTCTTCCGGTGCCTTGACAATGATGGAGCAGCCCGCAGCCAGGGCCGCAGAGAGCTTGCGCACCACCTGGTTGATCGGGAAGTTCCACGGGGTGAAGGCGGCCACCGGACCGACCGGCTCCTTGATCACCATCTGGTAGGCACCCGGCACGCGGGCCGGCACCAGGCGGCCGTAGGTGCGGCGGGCTTCCTCGGCGAACCAGTCGATGGTGTCGGCGGCGCCCAGGGTTTCCATCTTGGCTTCGCCCAGCGGCTTGCCTTGTTCCAGGGTCATCAGGCGCGCCACTTCATCGGCGCGTTCGCGCAGCAGGTCAGCCGCGCGGCGCATGATCTTGGAACGCTCGAAGGCGGAGATGTTGCGCCAGGTCTCGAAGCCCTTTTTGGCGGCTTCCAGGGCGCGATCCAGGTCGCTGCGGTCGGCGTGGGCAATCTTGCCGATCACTTCCTCGGTAGCCGGGTTGACGACATCGATGGTGCGGCCGGAGGCGCTGGCGGTCCATTCGCCGTTGATGAAAAGCTGTACGTCCTTATACATGGGCAATCCTCGTTCGTCAGGTTGGGGAAGGGCCGACGCTGCCCGGTTCGGCCCAATGGGCTACACGCAGGGCAGGCGCGATGGCCTGGGGAGAATGCAGACAGACCGGCTTGCGCCGCTCTGGTTCACACGCAATGCGAAGCCAGTGAAGCTTGTCGCGAAGACCACCTTTATACCACGCGCTTCATTTTCACGTCGGCCACCAGAGCGCCGACAGCGGCTTCCTACAAGGCTGGACGGGCGGGTCGGAAGCAGGAACAATCGTTCATACGCACCGGTCACACTGCCACAACAATATGCCCAGCCGAGGACTTCATGAGCAGCTCTTCCGACCCGTTTCGTCCCGCCCGCACCCCGCCAGCCGCTGCCCGTCCTCAATCCGGGGAGGAGCCGGGCAGTCCTTCCCCGGGCGGCCTGGTCGCCGCTGCCCTGTTGAGCGCCGGCGCAGGTCTGTGGCTGGGAAGAAAGCGCCGCCAGAAGCGCGTGACTGCGCCGCCGACAGCGCCACGGATGGTGGCCTCCCGCGCAGAGGAGGAGAACAGCAAGGCGCCTACCGGCCATGCCGCGACGGCTCATCACGATGCACTGCCGCAAGGACTGGAACGGGCCTTGCGGCTGGTGACGCTGGCCATGCCGCTGATTGCCGCCTGGCGCAAGGGATCTGCCCGTGCCAAGGCGGCTGCCGCCAAGGCCAAGACCGATACAGCGCTGCCGCCGGATGCCCCGGCGCTGATCGACATCGTCAAGGCCAAGCTGGAACCGGCCCCCTCGGACTATCTGGACCCGGCGGCCGAGGTCAAGATGATCAAGGGCGGCACGCGCGCCCAGCAGGCCTGGCAGATGACGGTGGCCGCGGTCAATGCCTGGATCGATGACTTCGCCCCCAGCATGGGAGCGGCCATCGCCTACTACACCATCTTCTCGATTGCTCCCATGCTGGTGATCGCCATCGCGGTGGCTGGCATGCTGTTCGGCCACGATGCCGCGCAGGGTGAGATCGTCAACCAGATCCGCGACATCGTCGGTACTGAAGGCGCGTTTGCCATCCAGGGTTTGCTGAAGTCGGTGAGCCAGCCGCGCGAGGGCATGATCGCCGCCGGCATTTCGGTAGTCACGCTGGTCATTGGCGCCACAGCGGTGTTTTCGGAATTGCAGAGTGCGCTCGACCGCATCTGGCGCATCCCCGTCGCCAAGCGCAAGAGTGGCCTGTGGCAACTGGCGCGCACGCGGCTGCTGTCCTTTGGCCTGATCATCGGGCTGGGCTTCCTGCTGATCATCTCGCTGGTGGTCAGTGCGGCGCTGGCGGCGCTGGGACGCTGGTGGGGCGGCTGGTTCGAAGGCTGGCAACTGCTGCTGCAGATGCTCAACTTCGTGCTGTCCTTCGTGGTGTTCTCCACGCTCTTCTCGATGATCTACAAGTTCATGCCGCGCGTGACACTGTCCTGGCATGACGTGTGGATCGGTGCCGTGGCCACCACCGTGCTCTTCATCATCGGCAAGTACCTGATCGGTCTGTATCTGGGCAGCACCGGCATGACCTCCGGCTTCGGGGCGGCCGGCTCGTTTGCACTGCTGCTGCTGTGGATCTATTACTCGGCCCAGATCTTCCTGCTCGGTGCCGAGTTCACGTGGATCTACGCCAACAACTTCGGCTCACGCGCGAAACGCCAGCGGCTGGTCAATACGGTGGAAGACCATCACGTGAGCATCGAGCAGGCGCAACAGGTGGTGCGTGCGGGAGACAATCCCCGCTAAGCCGGCAGGATGGCCGCGCACTCTTCGGCGGCCCATAGCCGCAGCGTATCGCCAAAGCCGCCGCGCGCCTTGCTCTGCTTGCGGGTGCTGGTGACCACCCGCACCCGCGCACTCCAGGCGATCTGCGCATCGGTGGCCTGCAAGGCCTGCACCAGTCCCACATCCTCATGACAGGCCAGCGGCGGAAAGCCGCCCGCACGCAGATAGGCCTGGGCGCAGACACCAAGATTGGCACCGTGGATATGGCGATGGCCATCCTCATCGTGATAGTCGCGCGCGAAGCGTTGCTGCACCTCCGGCGGATGATCGCCCCAGTGGTCGGGCGTGACCGTACCGCAGACCGCGTCCGCCTTCAGCGCCAGTTGTGCCGCCAGCCAATCGGGGGCAACCCGCGTATCGGCATCGGTAAAGGCCAGCCAGCGTGCGCCCGCAGCGATCAGTGCGCGCGCGCCGTGATGCCGCGCCAAGCCGACATTGCGCACCTGCAGCGGCAGCACCGTCACCGGATGGCGGCGTGCGATTTGCTCGGAGCCGTCGCTGCAACTGTCGAGCACTACCACGATGCTCACCGCCTCACCTTGCAGCTGAGGATGCGCAGCCGCCTTGCGCACCGCCTGCAGGCAGGCGTGCAGGCTGGCTTCTTCGTCGTGCGCGGGGATGACGATGCCGATCATGCTCGGTTCTCCGGAAAGTGGTGGGTGCAGTGCGGGTCAGATCCTGCGCCAGAGGTCGATGAGGATGTCTTCGTCCTCATAGCAGGCCTGGCGTTTCAGTCGCGCGTGCGCATCGATGAGCTGGTGCATGGGCCGCGTGGCCAGCAGGCGGTCATCGAAATCCTTCTTCCAGTGGCAGGCCAGCAGGTGTCCGCCCGGCGACAGGCTGGCTGCGGCCAGTGCCGCCATCTCGGCCATGTTGGGCGCATCGAAGTAGTAGCAAAGTTCGGAAAACACGATCAGGTCTACCGCCGGCATGTCATGTTCGGCCGCCGGCCATTGTTCGGGCAGCGACTGCCGGCGCACCTGTACATGCGACAGGTGCGCCGTCTTCTCGCGCGTGATGCGTACCGCTTCCGCGCTGAAATCGGAGGCCATCAGCCACTGGCAACGTGCGGCCAGTTGCAGCGTCAATTCGCCGCTGCCACAGCCGGGCTCGAAGATGGCACTGCATTGCTGGCGCGGCAGGATGGCCTCGACCAGGGCACGCTTGCGTTGTTCGTACCAGCTGTCCCGCGTCTTCCACGGATCGTCGCTGGCGGCATAGAGCTGATCGAAATGGCGCGTGGCCGGAAGCTGTGCTGCCCTCATAGGAAGAACACCTCGTAAGGCCGCACGAAATGCGCCAGCACACCGGCCGGCAGCACCGGATCGCGTTCGCCGTCACTGCCGATCTGGCTGTGATAGCAGCGCAGGGCGCGCCGCTTCATCATGCCGGTGCCGGCATCGAAGGCCAGCTTGTGGGCGCGGCCCCAGGGGAATTCTCCGCCCAGCGGCTGTGCCCAGTGCCAGCCCCAGATCGGCACTTCCACCAGCTTGCAGCCCAATTCGTGTTCCAGCTCGGCGGCCACTTCGCCCACGGTCTCGTGGTCGGGATGGCCGTCCAGCCGCCACGGCGCGAAGACGATGTCGGTATGGCGCAATTGCGCGATCAGCCAGGCCTTCAGCTCCAGCCGATGCTGGCGGATCTGGCCGTCGGGAATGCGCGCGCGCAGGATCTGCGCCTGACCCGCACCCAGGCATTCCAGCGCGGCCATGCTCTCGGCGGGACGCAGCAGCGGCAGGCGTGCTGCCAGCGGCGACGAGGGCGGGTGACTGCGTTCGCCATCGCTCACGGCAACCACGGCGATCTCGCGCATCATCCCGGCCAGTTGGGCGATCAGCCCGCCGCATCCGAGCGTTTCGTCGTCGGGATGCGGTGCCAGGATCACCGCACGTGATCGCGCGGGCACCAGTTGGCTCAGTTCCAGTGCCGGCAGGGCATGCAGGCGCTGGCAGGATTGCCACACATCCTCGGCGGTGCCGTGGGCGATGTCGATATGGCGCGTAGTAGCGGCCGTCCTGGCCGATGGGGGCGGCTTTACAGTAAGCATGGGGAGGACTCCTCTTCAAGACTGGCCTTGGCCAGCGCGGTCATGTCGCGTTCGGCGTGGCTCTGGCGCAGCCACACCGGCAGGTCGGCCAGCAGGCGCGCACTGTGCCGGCTGCCGCAATAGGGATGGGGACCGAGGGCAGCCCCCAGGTCCTCGATGATCTGCAGGCAGGCACGCTCCACCGTCAGGCGCGTGCGCAGGGCGTCCTGCATGGCATTGGCACGCGGATGGGCATCGATGCGTGCAGCGCTCTCGCGCAGGCAGGCCGCTGCTGCATGCCCGGCGCACAGTGCGCTGCCCAGCCGGGCCAGCGCATGGCTGTCTGCGCGCTGCGCCAGGCCTTGGCGCAGCACCGATACCAGCGCGGTAGCAGCGCCGTGCCAGCAGGCGGCAATGCCGATGCCACCCTGCCAAAAACCGGGACGGTCCAGATAGAAGCCCGGACCGCCGATCACCTGCGCGGTGACGGTACGCAATTGCAGGCGCGCAGTGCGGGTGGCAGCCATGCCGATGGCAGCCCAGTCGTCCTCGATGATGCTGACGCCCGGCTGGCTCAGTTCAATGGCCAGCAGCCAATAGCGGTCTTGCTCGTCGCGATGGCCGAGCAGCGCATGCGTGACGGCGGCTGCGCCCGAGCACCAGGATTTTTCGCCGTCCAGAATGACCTGATCACCTTGCTCGCGCAGGCGCAGGCTGCCGGGCCGGCCTTGCGCGCACCACACGCCCCAGATCGAATGCGGTGGTACCGGGACGTGGGCTTCAGCCAGGATGGCGAGGGCATCGGTATGGGCTTCGAACAGCTTGGCCAGCGACAGATCCTGCGCGGCCACGGCCGCCAGCGCCTGCCAGCGCGCAAGCGTCTCGCCGTGGCCCGGCAGGGGCAGGCGGTCCAATCCCGCTACCACCAGCTGGCGCAGCAGCCGCGCGGCCACGACGGGTAGCTGGGTGTGCGGGGTTTGGTGCAAGGCAGGCGCAATGAATTCCTCCAGCGCTGCAGGCAGCGAGGGGCAGGGTGCGGCGTAGCGTCGGGTGGAGCTGCACATCATGATGAGGGGCACAGAGGCGCACGGGCTGTGCAATGGTGAAGAGTATGAGTGCCTTCGCATCTGCAAGCTGTCGGTGCGCTACCGTGTTTGACGTAGGAATCCGGTAAGCGCTCGCATCCCGCCGAGCCCGTGCGCGCACGCGCTGATGCCCTCTGTAGGAATCCGATGCGCTGTAAAACCGTCACGCGCCTACAGCCAAATTGCGCGCTCACTTTCATCATGGCGATCCGGACGCAGAAGTCTTCCATGCGCCGCGCCAAAGGGCGACCACGTGACCATGCAGTGCGCCCCCCACGAATGCATCACGCTCGGAGAAGCGACATGAAAACCAAGGATATCCCCGAAGAAGCGACGTTCGACGAATACAACAATGCCGCCGGCGGCTGGGGCTCGGTCAAGGCGCTAGGTGCCATCCTGCAGCAGGAGCACGTCATCGCCACCGGCACGCGCATTCTCATGAAGCAGAACAAGCCGGACGGCTTTGCCTGCGTCAGCTGCTCCTGGGCCAAGCCGGCTGATCCGCATCTGTTTGAATTCTGCGAGAACGGCGCCAAGGCCACCGCCTGGGAAATTACCGGCAAGCGCGCTACCCCCGAATTCTTCGCCCAGCATACCGTCACCGAGATGGAAAGCTGGAACGATCTCGAACTGGAATCCACCGGCCGCATCACCGAGCCCATGAAATACGATGCCGCCAGCGACCGCTACCTGCCGGTCTCGTGGAACGAAGCCTTCGATGACATCGCGGCGCAACTGCGTGCCATGGACCCGAAGAAGGTGGTGTTCTACGCGTCGGGCCGGGCCTCGCTGGAGACCTCGTACATGTATCAGCTGATCGCACGCATGTACGGCACCAACAACTTGCCCGACAGTTCCAACATGTGCCACGAGTCCACCTCCGTGGCACTGCCGCAGACCATCGGCGTGCCCGTGGGCACGGTCAGGCTGGACGATTTCGAGCACACCGGGTGCATCCTCTTCTTCGGCCACAACACCGGCACCAATGCGCCGCGCATGCTGCATCAGCTGGAAGAGGCGCGCAAGCGCGGCGTACCGGTGATCACCTTCAATCCCTTGCGCGAGCGCGGACTGGAACGCTTCGTCAACCCGCAATCGCCCAAGGAGATGATCACCCCGGCGCACACCGATATCAGTTCGCAATATCTGCAGATCAGGATTGGCGGCGACACGGCAGTGGCCATCGGCATGGCCAAGCGCATCCTGGAACGTGACGAACGCGCCCGCACGCAAGGCTTGCCACGCCTGCTGGACCAGGCCTTCATCGATGAGCACACCAGCGGCTTCGAGGAGTTCGCCGCCGCTGCGCGTGCCGCCGAGTGGGCCGAGATCGAACGCCACGCCGGCGTCTCGCGCGCAGAGCTGGAGCTGGCGGCCGATACCTATGCCGCTGCGGACAGTGCCATGCTCATGTATGGCATGGGCATTACCCAGCATCGTGAAGCGGTGCGTGCCATCCACATGCTGACCAATCTGCTGCTCATGCGCGGCAATATCGGCAAGCCTGGCGCGGGCATCTGCCCGATCCGCGGGCATTCCAACGTGCAGGGCCAGCGCACCGTGGGCATCACCGAAAAACCGGAGATGGTGCCCAATGACAAGCTGCGCGCGCTCTATCATTTCGAGCCACCGATGGAAAAGGGCCTCAACACGGTGGAAGCCTGCGAAAAGATTCGCGATGGCGAACTGTCCGCCTTCTTCATGCTGGGCGGGAATTTCGTGCGGGCCATTCCCGATCATGGGGTGATGGAACCCGCCTGGCGCAAGCTGCCGCTGACGGTGCAGGTGGTGACGCACTTCAACCGTTCCTGCGTCATCCATGGCAAGACGTCCTACGTGCTGCCCTGCCTCGGCCGCATCGAGATCGACCAGCAACGCGGCGGCGAGCAGGCTGTGTCAGTGGAGGACAGCACCGGCTGCATGCATGGCTCGCGCGGGCGGGTCAAACCGGCCTCGCCGCATCTGCTGTCGGAACCGGCCATCCTGGCCGAACTGGCCAAGCGACTGCTGCCGGTAAATCCGCAGGTGGACTGGGATGCGTGGGTCGGCGACTACGCCCTGATTCGCGATGCCATCGAGGCCACCTATCCTGACATCTTCCGCGACTTCAATGCACGCATGTGGACGCCAGGCGGTTTCGCGCGCCCGCTGGCGGCGCGCGAACGGCAATGGAAGACTCCCAACGGCAAGGCCAACTTCAAGACCCCAGACGGCTTTGATCCTGATCCCGACATGCCTGGCGATGCCCCCGGCGTGTTGCGGCTCATGACCACGCGCGGTGACAGTCAATTCAATACCACCGTCTATTCGCTGGATGACCGCTTCCGTGGCGTGTGGGGCACGCGTCGCGTGCTGCTGATGAATCTGCGCGATTTGCAGCAGCAGGGATTGGGCGCAGGGGATTTCGTCACGGCCGAGACGGTGTCGGATGACGGCGTGCAGCGCCGCGTCGATCATCTGCGCGTGGAGCCTTTCGATATTCCGGTGGGCTGCGTGATGGGTTATTTCCCTGAACTCAACCGGCTCATCCCGCTGTTCCACCATGCACGCGGCAGCAAGGTGCCGGCGGCGAAGTCGATTCCGATTCGCTTGATTCCGGAGATTGGGGAGCCGGTGTTGTCGTGATTTGTTGTGCGTGCGCGTTCGTCGAACTATCTCGGAAATTGATAGAAACAGAATGAGTCGACTTGCGCTGTTGTCATGAGATTGGCAAGCTCCTGCATTCTTCAGGAGACTGTCATGCATCAGCCATCACGCGATCTCACTTACGTACCCAATGAGGTCGTCGCTTTGATGATCCATCATCAATGGACCGCCATCCGCAGCTGGCGCGAGCGTTTGAATCTGACCCAGCAGGAAGTCGCTGCTCGCATCGGTATCTCGCAGTCTGCTTATGCGCAGCAGGAAAGCAGCAAACGCTTGCGTCCGGCCTCCCTCCAAAGAATTGCCACGGCGCTCGGACTCAGCGTCGAACAACTCGATTTTTGAAGCAACCGACAGCATGAAAAAAGGCCCCGCCAAAGCGGGGCCAAGAGGGAACTGAGGAAACCTCAGGGTTACAACACAAAAACACCTTGCGTACTGCTGTTCAGCTATTGGTTGATAAAAAATTTATATTGTTTATAAATTATCGTAAATCAGCCGTCGGAAATTTCTCCGATCAATACTTCCACATGATCTTCTGCAATTCCTTGGGATCATTGGTGCGGGTCAGGGCCAGCTCGGCCAGGATGCGCGCCTTCTGGGCATTCTGGTCATCGGTCACCACCCAGTCGTACTTGTCATCAGGCTGCTCGCCGTTGCGGATCACCACGCCGCTGCCGGTACGCGAGGCGCGGATCACCTGAACGCCCTTGCTGCGCACCTCCTGCAGCACCGGCACGATCTGTTCGGCCACGCTGCCGTTGCCGGTGCCATCATGGATGATGGCCTTGGCACCTGCCGCCACGAAGGCGTCATACGCCGTGCGGCTGACGTTGCCGTAGTTGTAGACGATGTCCACGCGCGGCAGGCTGCTTATCTTGTCGATGTCGAACTCGGTCTGCGTGGTGTGCGGACGCGCCGGCAGGCGATAGAAGCTCAGCTTGTTCTCCACCACATAGCCCAGCGGACCATAGGGCGAGCGGAAGGTCTCGACCTTGAAGGTATTGCTCTTGGTGACGTCGCGGCCGGAATGGATCTCGTCGTTCATCACCACCAGCGTGCCCTTGCCAGCGGCTTCCTTGCTGCCGGCCACCAGCACCGCGTCATACAGGTTCAGCGCACCATCCGCGCCCAGCGCGGTACCGGGCCGCATGGAGCCGACCACCACCACCGGCTTCTCGCTCTTCAACACCAGGTTCAGGAAATAGGCCGTCTCTTCGATGGTGTCGGTGCCGTGGGTGATGACGATGCCGTCCACGTCGCTCTGCTTCAGCAGTTCCGAGACGCGCTTGCCCAGCTTGAGCAGGCGCTCGTCATTGAAGCTCTCGCTGCCGATCTGGAAGATCTGTTCGCCGCGCACGTTGGCGATCTTGGAAATTTCGGGGACGGCGGCGATGATCTTGTCCACCGGCACCACGGCCGATTGATAGGCGGCCGTATTGACGCTGGAGGCGCCGGCGCCAGCGATGGTGCCGCCGGTGCCGATGACGACCACGTTGGGCTTCTTGTCCTGGGCGTGCGCCGCAAAGGCGCAGGCCAGCGAGAGGATCATGACCGAACCGATTTTCTTGAAGTGTGCCTGCTGCATTGTTATAAGTCTCCTGGTTGACACGGTGAGGCCGCGGGCGATCGCCCAATTTTTCTAAGTCTCGATACGGCGGATCGCGCGGATGAATTCGCGCACGGGGCGTCGAACGTTGGCGATCATACGAAAGCGCCGCGCCGCTGTCTCATGCTTTTAAAACATGAACGAATGCACGGCATGCATGAGCCCGCCCAATGCCCATGCGGCTTGCAGGACAGCACATGGAAAATGCGAACGAAAAAAAAGACCGCTCGCGCGGCCCCTGGTACAGGAACGCCCGGCGGTCCGTCAGAAGAATTCCACCGTATCGTTGGTCGTGATGCCCGAGCGCAGCACGCCCGAATTCACCAGTTCCTGGTAGTAGCAGATGCGGTTGCGGCCGCTCTTCTTGGCGTGATACAGCGCCTGGTCGGCATGGCCCAGGATCACCACCGGCGTTTCGCGCGCGATGTTGACGAAGCCCAGACTCACCGTGACCTTGCCGACCTGCGGGAAATCATATTCCTGCACGTTCTGGCGGAAGCGGTCGAAGATCTTGCGCGCATCGGTGAGCGTGGTCGAGCGCAGCAGGATCACGAATTCCTCGCCGCCAAAACGGAAGATGCGGTCATGCGCGCGGAACGAGGCGCGCAGGATGTTGGCCACCAGGATCAGCACCTCATCGCCATACAGGTGGCCGTAGCGGTCATTGACCTGCTTGAAGTGATCGATGTCGACCACCCCCAGCCAGTGGCCCTTGGGTTCGTCATTGCTGTCGTGCCGGCGTTCGTCGCGGTCCACGGAATGGGCTTCGTGCGGCGCGATGGCGAAGGCGTAGCGGGTGAATTGCTCGTCGAAGGTCTTGCGGTTGAACAGGCCGGTGAGCGCGTCGCGTTCGCTGTAATCCAGCAGGCTCTGGTAATTGCAATAGACGTGGAAGATGCCGCGGATCACATCCAGCATGGTCGCTGCAAAGGGCTGCTGGCTGCGGATCTCCAGGCAGGAATTCATCTTCCCATGCAGCCAGACCGGCAGCCACAGTACGTGTTCGCCCTCGGGCGTGGTTTCGTCGAACTCGTTGAGATGATTGCGGATACAGGCCAGCATGGCCGGATAGGCCGACAGCGGTTCCTTGGGATCGTCGCTGGTCAGTTCGGCGATGGTGTGGACCGTGCCATCGCGGATGACCATCTTTTCCTGCACGAAGTATTCATCGCGCAGCGTGAAGATGTCGAGCATGCGGATGGTCTCGACCTCAGTGAGCTGATACAGCGCGGAGATGACGGAGATGGCCAGGCGGGAGTGCTCCCGGTGGGCCGTGATTTCTACCAGATGCTTGAGCAGCGGTTTTTTCATCTCGTCGTCGATGTCCTGCATGAGCCCATTGTTCTATGTATGGTCGGTACTCGGCTGTGCTTGCCCGGCGTCTTCGACTGCGGGCTGGCTGACATGCCATGAAGCAGTGCCCGGCCATCGGCAGGAGCGTAGTCAGGAGCAAGGCATGTCGCAGCGGAATGAAGACGATCCCGGTGCAAGATTCACGCCATCAAGCTAGCACGGAAGCACAAGGATTTTACAGGCGGCAAGCATGGGAATGAAGCAGTTTCTGCATGTCACTGCAGAAAATTTGCGCTTTGATTGCCGTATGGAAACTTTAGATCTCGCGTGACTTTCACTTACGTGGGGCTTGGTGAGTATTGCGTGCGTTCTTGCCAGTCAATCCCGCAGTATCAGGCTGAAGCCCAGGCGCATGGCGGAATTGCGGCGATGCGTCATTTTCAGGCAGGCACGTCGTCAGCTTCTCAGCTGCCGAAAATCGATGAGCGGTTTTTGGGGTTTACTTACAAAAAATCGCCGGGCAACAGCCGGCGATATTTGTTTATATCATTTGTAATAGTGTTCCGAATTTCCGATTGCAGGAGCCCGGTTTGCTGCTTCAGGCATAAATGATCAGCAGCGCCACGGCGATGATCAGAGCGAATTTGGTGATCTTGTAGACGGTCTTGTTCCAGTTCTTGAAGCGGCGGCGATACTGCCCGGCCAGCCAGACGAAGCGGAACAGCTTGTTGACGCGTCCGGTTTGGTCGCCGGTCTCATTGGGCGAGGCAGCGGCGGTCATCATGGTGCGGCCGAGGAAGCCATTGATGGCTTCTGCCCAACGATAGCGCAGCGGACGCTCGACATCGCAGAAGAGGATGATACGGTTCGTCTCGGAGCCGTTCTGTGCCCAGTGGATGAAGGTCTCATCGAACACCACGCTCTGGCCATCGCGCCAGCTGTAACGCTGGCCGTCGACTTCGATGAAGCAGCGGTCGTCGTTGGGCGTGACCAGGCCCAGGTGGTAGCGCAGCGAACCGGCGAAGGGATCGCGGTGCGGGTTGAGCGTGCCGCCCGGAGCCAGTTCGGCAAACATGGCGGCTTTCACCGACGGGATGCGCTTGAGGATTTCCACGGTCTTGGGGCAGAACTTCTCGGCCGAGGGATGGCTGGCGTTGTACCACTTCAAATAGAAACGCTTCCAGCCCGCCTTGAAGAAGGAGTTGAAGCCGGCATCGTCATTCTTTTCCGCCGCCTTGATCTTGGCCATCTCGCGCAGGGCCACGGCTTCGTCGCGGATCACTTCCCAGTTCTGGTCGATGAGGGCGAGGTCATCGAACTGCTTCACGGCCGGGTAGGGCACCGCCGGTACGCGCGAAAAGGCGTACATGAACAGGTTGATCGGCGACATGATCGAGGAGTGATCGAAGAACTGCCGCAGGAAGGGCAGGCGCACGCGTCCACGGAAATGGATGAACAGGATGGAAAACAGATAGATGAAGACAATTGCCCACTTCATTGCAGGGTCCTTTGATGTTGCCGGCCTTTTCGAATCAAATGAAGGAAAAGGCTGAGACGGATATCCGTCCATATGGGGTCAGGGCCGGGAAGATCAACGACAGCGCTCCGCCAATGGCGGAACGGCTGACAGCAAACCAGGCTGGAAGACGCCGTGATGCTGCAAGATGCGCGATGATGAGCTGAAATCCCGGTGGCTGCGCACGCCCGGCAGGATGCCGGCAACGCAGAGCAAGCGAGGATTCTACACCAAGGGCTCGTCAGAGTTTGTAAGGGCGCTGATTGCCCTATGTGAAGATTCCTGCAACAAACGCATGCGCTGACCCAGATCAAGCGGGCAAAAAAAAGGACCGGGCAATCCGGTCCTTTCCAGGGCGTGAACGAAAACGCTCAAGCGGCCTGGGTCACCACCTGGCGTGCGCGGTTCCAGCGCGGCAGGCCGGTGAAGGCGAAATCGATTTCCGGCACGTGGCCGGAGACGATCTCGGCGATCGCGCGGCCGGAGCCGCAGCCCATGGTCCAGCCCAGCGTGCCGTGGCCGGTGTTGAGGTACAGGTTGGCGAACTTGGTCTTGCCCACGTAGGGGACGTTGGACGGGGTCAGCGGGCGCAGGCCGGTCCAGTAGGTCGGGTTCTCGTAGTCGCAGCCATCCGGGAACAGTTCACGGGTGCGGCGGGTGATGGCTTCGCAGCGGGTGGTGTTCAGTTCACGGGTGTAGCCGTTCAGTTCGCAGGTACCGGCCACGCGCAGGCGGTCACCCAGGCGCGAGACCACCAGCTTGTAGCCGTCGTCGGTGAGCGAGACGGTGGGGGCGGCGTCCGGATTGGTGATCTGGTAGGTGGCCGAATAGCCCTTGCCAGGGTAGAGCAGCAGGTCGATGCCCAGCGGCTTGACCAGTTGCTGCGAGAAGCTGCCCATGGCGACCACGAAGGTATCGGCCTTCAGGACTTCATGGCGGCCGTCCGGGTTGATGACTTCCACGCCGGTCACGCGGGCGGCGGCACCAGCGCCTTCGGTGATCAGGCGGGTGATGCTGGTGGAATAGCGGAATTCGACGCCGGCTTCTTCGCTCTTCTTGGCCAGGCCGGTGGTGAGCTTGAAGACGTCGCCCGATTCATCGGTGGCGGTGAAGTCGCCGCCGACGATCTTGTTGCGGATCGAGGCCAGGGCCGGTTCGATGCGCACCACTTCATCGGCACCGATGGATTCGCGCGGGCAGCCCAGGTCGCGCATCAGCTTGGCGGCGGGCAGCGAGTCCTGGAATTCCTTTTCTTCGGTGTAGAAGTGCAGGATGCCGCGGGTCAGGTGGTCGTACTGGATGCCGGTGTCAGCGCGCACGGCTTGCAGGGTCTGGCGGCTGTATTCGCACAGGGCGACAATGTTGCGGATGTTCTCGTCGGTGCGGGCGGCGGTGCATTCGCGCAGGAAGGCCACGGCCCACTTCCACTGCAGCCATTCGGGACGGAAGCGATAGAGCAGCGGGGCGTCTTCCTTGCCCAGCCATTTGAGGACCTTCATCGGGGCGGCCGGATTGGCCCAGGGTTCCGCGTGCGAGACCGAGATCTGGCAGCCGTTGGCGAAGCTGGTTTCCTGCGCCGCGCCGGGCTGGCGGTCGATGACAGTGACGTCGTAGCCCTGCTTTTTCAGGAACCAGGCGGAAGCGGTTCCGATAATGCCTGCGCCCAATACGATCACTTTCATCTCACTCTCCCGGTTTTGCATGAACTTGCTGTGGTTGTTCGGACGTTCGCATTTGCGAAATCAAATGCGAACAATGCAAGCATTGTAAGAAAAGCGTGATTGCCGATGTGATCAATACTGGCTGGAATTTTTATGAATAAAAAGGCTGTTGCAATATTTTTATTCAAAAGAAAAAGAAAAATCCAGCAAGATTTACATTTTTGAAGATGTGAAGCGCGCCATCTCTTCCGCCACGGCGCGCTCGACCGTTTCGGTGAGGGCATCGCGCAGGCCTTCCCTGACGCGCTGCATCACGATATCGGAAAGATGGTCCAGCGCCAGCGCCATCTGGTCCTGCAGGTGTTGGTGCAGCACGGTATCGACGCGTTCCAGCAGGCTTTGCAGGACGTTTTCGCGGATTTCCTGTTCCCACTGGCGGTATTGTTCGGCGGCCGGGGTCACCGGGGGCAGGGGTGCCATCACCGGGGCCGCCGCTGCGGGCGCCTGGTAATGGGTATTCGCGGGCTGGGTGTGGAAGGCGCCCGGCTGCATGGGGGCGGCGTAATCCGGGGCCGGGGGCGCTGCCGGTGCGAGCGGGATGATCTCGGTGAGCAGGGGGATGCTGTTGTCGTCGTGGTTCATGGCGTGAGCGGGCGGGGCGGGCTCAGGCGGCCACGTGGTGCGAGAGGGGATAGCCGCGTTCCTTGTAGAAACGGTAGCGGTCGCGGCCGGCGGCCTTGTCGGCATCGTCGGCGGAAATGATTTCCAGCAGGCGTTCAAAGCGCGCGAAATGCGCGGGGGTGTCGCTGCCCAGGTTGATGAGGATCTGGTGGTGCGGCAGGTCGGCGCTGTCGTCGGCGGTCAGGATGATGGGCGTCTGCGCGGCCAGCGGGTCACCGGCCATCACGTGCGGCAGGAAATCCTGCTCGGAAAAGCTCCAGAGCGCCTGGTCCAGTTGCTGCAATTCGGCACGGTCGGGGGTGCGCAGTACCAGGGTGGCACCGGAAGCGCGCGCCTTGCGCACCAGACGGCACACGTAGGCGATCTTTTGCGGGACGTTGCTGTGAAAGTCGATTCGGGTCATCCCGCCAGTATAGTGGGTCGCGGTGCAGCATGCCATCGGGACGGGGCAAACAAAAACGGCCCGCCGTGGTGGCGGGCCGTCATCAAGGGCCGTGTTGCGGGGCGCAAGCGGGATTAAGCTGCCATCCCGCTATGCCGCAGCAAGGCATCAATGCTCGGCTCCCGCCCACGAAACGCCTTGAAGGACTCGATGGCCGGACGCGAACCGCCCACGGCCAGGATTTCCTGCTGGAAGCGGCGGCCGGTTTCCAGCGAGATCACGTTGCCGCTGCCGGCAGCCGCTTCCTCAAAGGCACTGTACGCATCCGCCGACAGCACTTCCGCCCACTTGTAGCTGTAGTAACCCGCCGCATACCCGCCCGCGAAGATGTGCGAGAAGGAATGCTGGAAGCGGTTGAATTCCGGCGGGCGGATGACGGCAACGCGGTCACGCACGCTGTCGAGCAGCTGCTGCACGGTTTGCTGGCCACCGGCTTCATATTCATGGTGGATCAGCATGTCGAACAGCGAGAACTCCACCTGGCGCAGCATCTGCAGGCCGGACTGGAAGTTCTTGGCGGCGATCATCTTGTCATAGAGCGCGCGCGGCAGCGGCTCGCCGGTCTCGGCATGCGCGGTCAGCTGCTGCAGCACATCCCATTCCCAGCAGAAGTTCTCCATGAACTGCGAGGGCAGTTCCACCGCATCCCATTCCACGCCGGAAATGCCGGACACGCCCACTTCATCGACCTGCGTCAGCATGTGATGCAGGCCATGGCCGAATTCGTGGAAGAGGGTGATCACTTCATCATGCGTGAACAGGGCCGGCTTGGCCACGCCATCGACTACCGCGGGTTCGGTGAAATTGCAGACCAGGTAGGCGATCGGGGTTTGCACGCCTTGCGCAGTCAGGCGGCGCGCGCGCGCATCATCCATCCAGGCGCCGCCGCGCTTGCCGGAGCGGGCATACAGGTCCAGGTAGAACTGGCCCACCAGCTGGTCATCACGCTCGATGCGGTAAAACTTCACATCCTTGTGCCACACCGGCGCGGTATCGGGCTTGATCTGCACGCCGAAGAGCTGCTGCGCCACCTGGAACAGGCCGCCAACCACCTTGGGCTCGGGGAAATATTGCTTCACTTCCTGTTCCGAGAAGGCGTAGCGCTGCTCGCGCAGTTTTTCGGAAGCGTAGGTGCTGTCCCATGCCTTCAGTTCGTCCAGGCCCAGCTTTTCACGGGCGAAGGTCTTCAGTTCTTCATAGTCCTTCTGGCCGAAGGGGCGGGCGCGCTGGCCCAGGTCTTCCAGGAAGGCGATCACTTCGCCGGGCGACTTGGCCATCTTGGCCACCAGCGAAACTTCAGCGAAGTTGTCGTAGCCCAGCAATTGCGCTTCTTCCTTGCGCAGTTGCAGGATCTGGTCGATGTTGCCGCTGTTGTCCCATTCCGGCTTGACGCCCAGCTCGGACGCCTTGGTGGCGTTGGCACGGTAGATCTTCTCGCGCAGGGCGCGATTATCTGCATATTGCAGCACCGGGAAATACGAGGGGAAGTGCAGCGTGAACTTGTAGCCGGGCTTGCCATCCTTCTCGGCGGCGGCCCGTGCAGCTTGCTTCACATCGGCCGGAAGCCCCGATAATTCGGCCTCGTCCTCGACGAAGAGGGCGAAGTCATTGGTGGCGTCCAGCACGTTTTCGGAGAAACGGGTGGTCAGCATGGCCTGCTTTTCCTGGATCTCGGCGAAGCGTTCCTTCTTGTCGTCGGCCAGTTCGGCACCGGACAGGCGGAAGTCGCGCACGGCATTGTCCACCACCTTGCGGCGCGCGGCCGACAGGGAGGCAAAGGCCGGGCTGGCCTGCAGGGCCTTGTACTTCTCGAACAGCGCCAGGTTCTGGCCCAGCGCAGTCCAGAATTCCACCAGGCGCGGCTGGTTCTCGTTGTAGGTGGCGCGCAGGGCCGGGGTGTCCATCACCGAATTGAGGTGGCCGACCACGCTCCAGGCGCGGCCCAGCTTTTCGGTGGCCGATTCCAGCGGCTCGACGAAATTGTCCCAGGTGACTTCGGCCATCGGTGCTTCCAGTTCGGTGACCAGGCGGCTGGCGTCGGCCAGCAGCTTGTCCAGTGCCGGGGTGACGTGCTCCGGCTGGATGGCATCGAACTGGGCATAGCCCGAGAAATCGAGCAGGGGATTGGCGGCGATGTCAGTGGTGGTCATGGGCTCTCGTTTCTCTGAAAACATCCGGCAGCCAGGCTGCCGGAGGGTAATGCGCTAAGGGCGTGCCGATCAGCTGCGTTCGGCGGCTTCAATGGTGTTGACCAGCAGCATGGTGATGGTCATCGGACCCACGCCACCCGGCACCGGGGTGATCCAGCCGGCAACTTCCTTGGCATTGGCGAAATCGACGTCGCCGCACAGCTTGCCGTTGTCATCGCGGTTCATGCCGACGTCGATGACGACTGCGCCAGGCTTGACCATGTCGGCGGTGACGATGTTGCGCTTGCCGGTGGCGACCACCAGGATGTCGGCCTGGCGGGTGTGGTGTCCGAGGTCACGGGTCTTGGAGTTACAGATAGTGACGGTGGCACCGGCTTGCAAGAGCAACATCGCCTGCGGCTTGCCGACGATGTTCGAGGCACCGACCACCACCGCATTGGCGCCACGCACCGGGTAGTCGATCGATTCCAGCATCTTCATGACGCCATAGGGGGTGCAGGGGCGGAACAGCGGCTGGCCGGTCATCAGCAGCCCGGCGTTGCTGACGTGGAAACCGTCCACGTCCTTTTCCGGGGCGATGGCTTCGATCACCTTGTGGGCATCGATATGGGCCGGCAGCGGCAGCTGCACCAGGATGCCGTTGATCTTGGGATCGGCGTTGAGGGCGTCGATGCGGGCCAGCAGCTCGGCTTCCGTCATCGAGGCTTCATATTTTTCCAGCACGGAGTGCAGGCCATTGTCCTGGCAGGCCTTGACCTTGTTGCGCACGTAGACCTGGGAAGCGGGGCTGTCGCCCACCAGGATCACGGCCAGGCCGGGTTGCTTGCCTTGGGCGGTGAGGGCGGCGGCGCGCTGGGCCACTTCGGCGCGCAGTTGTTGGGAGAGCAGGTTTCCGTCGATCAGTTGGGCAGACATGGCAGATAAGGCTTTAGAAAGTGAAGGGCAGGGCTGGAAAGAAGGCGCCCGGTCAGGCCGGGACCACTCGAACTCAAGGCGCAAAGCACCGGAACCCGTGATTATAAAGCCAGGCGGCAGGCCGGACGAAATGCCGGCGCGAGATGGCATATTGCTTGATTGCAAATACTTTTTGCATCAATTTCCTTCATATTGGCATTTGGGGTGGCGCACGACGGGGATTTGCATTTTCGGTTATGCTCCCGCATCCTGAAGCCCCAGCTGATAATACATAGCGACAAGAACCAAGGACTACCGCATGACCGATCTCCTCACCCGCCGCCTGCAACAGCTTTCCCAGCCGCACCATCTTGCGCTGCTGGGCCAGGGCCTGCGCGGCGTGGAACGGGAGACGCTGCGCGTGGACGGCCAGGGTCATCTGGCCCGCACGCCCCATCCGCCGGCGCTGGGTTCGGCCCTGACCAATGACCTGATCACCACCGATTATTCCGAAGCGCTGCTGGAATTCATCACCCCGGCCATGCCCGACATCGCCGATGCCCTGCAGCGCCTGGACGAGATCCACCGCTTTGCCTACACCAAGCTGGACGGCGAATTCCTGTGGAATGCCTCGATGCCCTGCGTGCTGCCGCCGGAAGACGAGATTCCGCTGGCCTGGTACGGCAGCTCGCACATCGGCATGTTGAAGCACGTCTACCGCCGTGGCCTTGCGCTGCGCTATGGCCGCACCATGCAGTGCATCGCCGGTATTCACTACAACTTCTCTTTAAGTGAAGACTTGTGGGAAGTCCTGCGGGACGGCGATGACACCGTCGATCCTTCCCTGTCGCGCCGCGATTACCAGTCCGAGCGCTACATTGCCCTGATCCGCAACTTCCGCCGCTACAGCTGGCTGCTGATGTACCTGTTCGGTGCTTCACCGGCGGTGGCGACCAATTTCCTGCGCGGCCGGCCGCATCAGCTGGAGACCTTGTCCGAAGACACGCTCTTCCTGCCCTACGGCACCAGCCTGCGCATGAGCGACCTGGGCTACCAGAACCACGCCCAGGCCAACATCACCCCGCACTACAACAACCTGCCGGCTTACATCCGCAGCCTGGCGCATGCCGTCAGCGAGCCGTATCCGCCGTATGAAGCCATTGGCACCAAGCGCGACGGTGAATGGGTGCAGATCAATACCAACATCCTGCAGATCGAAAACGAGTTCTACTCGGCGATCCGCCCCAAGCGCGTCATCAACAGCGGCGAGCGCCCGGTGCAGGCGCTGTCGGCGCGCGGCGTGCAGTATGTGGAAGTGCGCTGCATGGACATCGATCCCTTCAATCCGCTGGGCATCGGCCTGGAAGCGGCGCGTTTCCTGGATGTGTTCCTGCACTTCCTGGCGCTGGAATCGAGCTGCCTGACCTCGGACGAGGAGGGCGTGGAAAACCGCGCCAACTTCCTCGCCACCGTCAAGGAAGGCCGTCGCCCCGGCTTGAAGCTGCAGTTCAAGGGTGAAAGCCTGCTGCTCACCGACTGGGGCCAGCAACTGCTGGACCGCATGGAACCGGTCGCCGACCTGCTGGACCGTCATCTCGGCGGCACCCAGCACCGCGACAGCCTGGCCGTGCAGCGCGCCAAGCTGGCCGATCCCGACAGCACGCCCTCGGCGCGCGTACTGCGCGAGATCCGCGAAGTCGGCAATTCCTTCCCGGCTTATACCCTGGCCAACAGCCAGCGCCAGGCCGCCGAACTGATCGCCCGTCCGCTCTCGCCCTCCAAGACGGCTGACTTCGTGGCCATCGCCCAGGCTTCGCTGGATGCCCAGCGCGACATCGAGCGCACTCAGGTCGGCGACTTCGATACCTTCGTGGCCGCCTACCGGGCCAGTACCCTGGGCAATATCGCCATCTGATACCGGACCTTCCGCTTCATTTATGGTGGGCAATCCCTGAACGATATACAAAATGGCAACGCCTCGTCCCTCGACGAGGCGTTTTTGCTTGTCAGCCGGAAAGGCAGCTCATTGCTGCCTTGTCAATTCTTTCCGTTCACTTTTATGGTGCGAAAAATGCCGTTTGAGGCTCTCCCGGCAGCCTTTGCGGCATTGCAAACAGGGCAAGAAACCCTCTCTCACAGGGGCATATAGTAAAAATACGAGGCCCTGGAAGCCCCTATTCATGCCGCTTTGCAGCATATTTTCGTATTATGAAATTGATTATCGTAATTTGAAAATCAAAAATTCCCTGATAAAATTCGTCGTCCACACGGCTGGAAGACCGTACATTTAAGCCTGTTTCGCCTCCAACGCCTTGCCCCACGGGCTGGGAAGGATTGCAGCACAGGCAACACATGGCGCTTTTCCTGCAACACCTGCCGGCGGCATTGCGTACCGAATGAACCGACCGACCCGCCTGGTCCACCCGACCGGACGGATCTCTCAACAACCAGGAGACATGACATGTCAGCCCAAATCGATCAAGTTCTGGCGCAGGCCGCCAACGATCCCGATGTGATGGAAACCCAGGAGTGGCTTGACGCCCTCGAAGCCGTGATCGAAAAGGAAGGCCCGGACCGCGCCCACTACCTGATGGAACGCATGGTCGATCTGGCGCGCCGCCGTGGTGCCCACATCCCCTTCTCCAGCAACACTGCCTACGTCAACACCATTCCGGCCGACCAGGGCGAGCACTGCCCGGGCAACCTGGAATATGAAGAGCGCCTGCGCTCCTGGATGCGCTGGAACGCCATGGCCATGGTGGTCAAGGCCAACCGCGTGGATGGCGACCTGGGTGGCCACCTGTCTTCCTTCGCGTCGCTGGCCAACATGCTGGGCATCGGCTTCAACCATTTCTGGCACGCCCCGACCGAAGAGCACGGTGGCGACCTGCTGTACATCCAGGGCCACTCCTCGCCCGGCATCTACGCGCGCGCCTTCCTGGAAGGCCGCCTGACCGAAGACCAGCTGATCCACTTCCGCCGCGAAGCCGACGGCCATGGCCTGTCGTCCTACCCGCACCCCAAGCTGATGCCGGAATTCTGGCAGTTCCCGACCGTCTCGATGGGCCTGGGCCCCTTGATGGCGATCTACCAGGCACGCTTCCTGAAGTACTTGCACGCCCGTGGCATCGCCAAGACCGACAACCGCAAGGTCTGGGCCTTCTGTGGCGACGGCGAAATGGACGAGCCGGAATCGATGGGCGCCATCGGCATGGCCGGCCGTGAAAAGCTGAACAACCTGGTCATCGTGGTCAACTGCAACCTGCAACGCCTGGACGGTCCGGTGCGCGGCAATGGCAAGATCATCCAGGAACTGGAGTCCGACTTCCGCGGCGCTGGCTGGAACGTGGTCAAGGTCATCTGGGGCAGCGGCTGGGACGAGCTGCTGGCCAAGGACAAGGACGGCATCCTGCAGAAGGTCATGATGGAAACCGTCGACGGCGAGTACCAGAACTACAAGGCCAAGGACGGCGCCTTCGTGCGCAAGCACTTCTTCGGCAAGCATCCCAAGCTGCTGGAAATGGTCTCCAAGATGTCGGATGACGACATCTGGCGCCTGACCCGTGGCGGCCACGATCCGCACAAGATCTACGCGGCCTTCAAGGTCGCCCAGGAATCCAAGGACCAGCCGACCGTGATCCTGGCCAAGTCCATCAAGGGCTATGGTTTCGGCAAGGCCGGCGAAGCGCGCAATACCGCGCACAACACCAAGAAACTGGACGACGAAGCCATCCGCGCCATGCGCGACCGCTTCCAGCTGCCGATCTCGGACGCCGAACTGCCCAACATCCCGTTCTTCAAGCCGGCTGACGATGCGCCGGAAATGCAGTACCTGCACGAGCGCCGCAAGGCCCTGGGCGGTTACCTGCCGCAGCGCCGCGTCCACGCCGACGAAAAGCTGCCGGTGCCGGAACTGTCGGCCTTCCAGGCCATGCTGGAACCCACCGCCGAAGGCCGTGAGATCTCCACCACCGCCGCCTATTCGCGCGTGCTGACCGCACTGCTGCGCGACCCCAACCTGGGCCAGCGCGTGGTGCCCATCATGGTCGACGAGTCCCGTACCTTCGGTATGGAAGGCCTGTTCCGCCAGATCGGCATCTTCAGCCAGGTCGGCCAGCTGTACGAACCGGTCGACAAGGACCAGGTGATGTACTACCGCGAAGACAAGGCCGGCCAGATCCTGCAGGAAGGCATCAACGAAGCCGGTGGCATGAGCTCGTGGATCGCTGCGGCGACCTCGTACTCGACCAACAACCGCGTGATGATTCCGTTCTACACCTACTACTCCATGTTCGGTCTGCAGCGTATCGGCGACCTGGCGTGGGCAGCCGGTGACATGCGCGCTCGCGGCTTCCTGATCGGCGGCACCGCCGGCCGTACCACCCTGAACGGTGAAGGCCTGCAGCACGAAGACGGCCACAGCCACGTGTTCGCGTCGGCGATCCCGAACTGCATCCCCTACGACCCGACCTTCGCCCACGAAGTCGCCGTGATCATCCATGACGGCCTGCGCCGCATGGTGGCCAACCAGGAAGACGTGTTCTACTACATCACCGTGATGAACGAGAACTACGGCCACCCTGGCATCAAGCCGGGCCAGGAAGAGGGCATCGTCAAGGGCCTGTACCTGCTGAACGAAGGCGGCAAGGAAAACAAGCTGCGCGTGCAACTGCTGGGTTCGGGCACCATCCTGCGTGAAGTCATCGCTGCGGCCGACCTGCTGCGTGATGACTGGAAGGTCGACGCCGACGTCTGGTCCGCACCGTCCTTCACCCTGCTGGCCCGCGATGGCCAGGACGTGGAACGCTGGAACATGCTGCATCCGGCCGAGGCCCCGAAGAAGAGCTACTTCGAGCAATCGCTGGAAGGCAGCGAAGGCCCGATCGTGGTCTCCACCGACTACATGCGCACCTACGCCGAGCAGGTCCGCGCCTTCGTGCCGAAGGGCCGTTCCTACAAGGTGCTGGGCACCGACGGTTACGGCCGTTCGGACACCCGCGCCAAGCTGCGTGAGTTCTTCGAAGTGAACCGTTACTTCGTGACCGTGGCCGCCCTGAAGTCGCTGGCCGATGAAGGCAAGATCAAGCCGGAAGTGGTGGCGCAAGCCATCGCCAAATACGGCATTGATCCGAACAAGCCGAACCCGGTGACCCTGTAAGGACTGCCTGACCGACCATCCCCGCCTCAGCCTGCTGATCGCGGGGATGTGTCGTGTCTGGACTGCCACCCCAACGGGGAGGTCCGCTGCTCAGGCAGCGCCTGCCCCACGCGAATACTTCTCCCGGCCCAGTGCCTGGGAACAGAACAACGGAGCGCATCAGATGAGTCAAGTCGAAGTAAAAGTCCCGGACATCGGCGATTTCAAGGAAGTCGAAGTCATTGAGGTGATGGTCAAGGTCGGCGACACGATCAAGGTCGACCAGTCGCTGATCACGGTTGAATCCGACAAGGCCAGCATGGAAATCCCGTCCAGCCAGGCCGGCGTGGTCAAGGAAATCAAGGTCAAGGTCGGTGACAAGGTCGCCGAAGGTTCGCTGCTGGTGATCGTCGAAGGCGAGGGCGCTGCGGCTGCCCCTGCCGCCGCACCTCAAGCTGCCGCCGCTGCACCGGCAGCCGCGCAGGCTTCCGCACCGGCCCCTGCACCGGCCGCGGCTCCTGCAGCCGCCGGTGGTGGCACCATCGAGATCGAAGTCCCTGATATCGGCGACTTCAAGGAAGTGGAAGTCATCGAAGTCATGGTCAAGGTCGGCGACACCGTCAAGGCCGAGCAATCCCTGCTGACCGTGGAATCCGACAAGGCCAGCATGGAGATTCCCTCCAGCCACGCCGGCGTCATCAAGGAACTGAAGATCAAGCTGGGTGACAAGGTCGCCAAGGGCAGCATCATCGCCACCATCGAAGCTGCAGGTGGCGCACCGGCTGCTGCCGCTGCTCCTGCCGCCGCTGCACTTGCAGCCGCGCCGGCCGCTGCACCGGCTCCTGCTGCCGCGCCCGCGCCGGCCGCTGCTGCCGCCGTGCCCGCCATCGCTACCGCTTCGGCCACCAGCACCGGCGGCAAGGCCCACGCTTCGCCTTCCGTGCGCAAGTTCGCCCGCGAACTGGGCGTGGATCTGTCGCGCGTGCCGGCCACCGGTCCCAAGGGCCGCATCCTGCAATTGGACGTGCAGAACTTCGTCAAGGGCGTGATGGCCGGTTCCACCTCGGTGGCCGCTGCCGCACCGACGACCAATGGCAGCGGTGCGGGCATGAACCTGCTGCCGTGGCCGTCGCTGGACTTCAGCAAGTTCGGTGAAACCGAACTGCAACCGCTGTCGCGCATCAAGAAGATCAGCGGCCCCAACCTGCATCGCAACTGGGTCATGATTCCCCACGTGACGCAGTTCGACGAAGCAGACGTGACCGAGCTGGAAGAATTCCGCAAGACCTCCAACGACGCCTTCGCCAAGGCCAAGTCGCCGGTCAAGCTGACCATGCTGGCCTTCGTCATCAAGGCCAGCGTCTCGGCCCTGAAGAAATTCCCGGCCTTCAATGCGTCCCTGGACGAGAAGGGCGAGAACCTGATCCTGAAGAAGTACTACAACATCGGCTTCGCCGCCGATACCCCGAATGGCCTGGTGGTGCCGGTCATCAAGAACGCCGACCAGAAGAGCATCGGCCAGATCGCTACCGAAATGGGCGAACTGTCTGCACAAGCCCGCGACGGCAAGCTGAAGCCGGCCGACATGCAAGGCGCGACCTTCACCATCTCCTCGCTGGGTGGCATTGGCGGTACTGCCTTCACGCCCATCATCAATGCGCCGGAAGTGGCGATCCTGGGCTTGTCCAAGTCGATCACCAAGCCGGTGTGGGATGGCAAGCAGTTCGTGCCGCGCCTGATGCTGCCGACCTCGCTGTCCTATGACCACCGCGTCATCGACGGCGCCATGGGCGCGCGCTTCTCGGCTTATCTGGCCGACGTGCTGGGCGATCTGCGCAAGTCGCTCCTCTAAGCCACCACCGAACATTACGGAGTCAGGACAATGAGTCTCTCTGAAGTCAAGGTCCCCGATATCGGGGATTTCAAGGAAGTCGAAGTCATCGAGGTGATGGTCAAGGTCGGCGACACCATCAAGGTGGATCAGTCGCTGATCACCGTCGAATCCGACAAGGCCAGCATGGAAATCCCGTCCAGCCAGGCCGGCGTGGTCAAGGAAGTGAAGGTCAAGGTCGGTGACAAGGTCGCCGAAGGCTCGCTGCTGTTGATGGTGGAAGCCGCTGGTGAAGCTGCTGCAGCACCGGCACCGGCCGCTGCACCCGCTCCGGCTGCCGCGCCTGCTGCTGCGCCCGCCGCACCGGCGGCGGCACCGGCCGCTGCCAGCTTCGGCGGCAGCGCCGATGTGCAGTGCGACGTGATGGTGCTCGGTGGTGGTCCTGGCGGTTACTCGGCGGCCTTCCGCGCGGCCGACCTGGGCCTGAACACTGTCATCGTCGAGCGCGATGCGACCCTGGGTGGCGTCTGCCTCAACGTCGGCTGCATCCCTTCCAAGGCCCTGCTGCACGTGGCTGCCGTGATCGACGAGACCGCTGCCATGGCCTCGCACGGCGTGACCTTCGGCAAGCCCGAGATCGACATCGACAAGCTGCGCGCTTACAAGGACAAGGTCATCGGCACCATGACCGGTGGCCTGGCCGGCATGGCCAAGGCGCGCAAGGTTCAGGTGGTCCGTGGTAACGGCCAGTTCGCCGGCCCCAACCACATCGAAGTCACCGCTGAAGACGGCAGCAAGAAGGTGGTGCAGTTCAAGCACGCCATCATCGCCGCCGGTTCGTCCGTGGTGAACCTGCCGTTCGTACCGCAGGATCCGCGCATCGTCGATTCGACCGGCGCGCTGGAACTGCGCCAGGTGCCCAAGCGCATGCTGGTCATCGGCGGCGGCATCATCGGCCTGGAAATGGCCACCGTCTATTCCACCCTGGGCGCACGCATCGACGTGGTCGAGATGATGGACGGCCTGATGCAAGGTGCGGACCGCGACATGGTCAAGGTCTGGCAGAAGTTCAACGAGAAGCGCTTCGACAACGTCATGGTCAAGACCAAGACCGTGGCCGTGGAAGCCCTGCCGGAAGGCATCAAGGTCACATTTGAAGCCGCTGAAGCCGGTGCCACCGCACCCGAGCCGCAACTGTACGACCTGGTGCTGGTGGCCGTGGGCCGCAGCCCGAACGGCAAGAAGCTGTCGGCCGACAAGGCGGGCGTGATCGTTTCGGATCGCGGCTTCATCGCCGTGGACAAGCAGATGCGCACCAACGTGCCGCACATCTTCGCCATCGGCGACCTGGTGGGCCAGCCCATGCTGGCGCACAAGGCGGTGCACGAAGGCCATGTGGCTGCTGAAGCGATTGCCGGCGAGAAGAGCTTCTTCGATGCCAGCGTGATCCCCTCGGTGGCTTATACCGATCCGGAAGTGGCATGGGTCGGCGTGACCGAAGACGAAGCCAAGGCCAAGGGTATCAAGATCGAGAAGGGCCACTTCCCGTGGGCCGCTTCCGGTCGCGCCGTGGCCAATGGCCGTTCGGAAGGTTTCACCAAGCTGCTCTTTGATGCCGAGACCCATCGCATCATCGGTGGCGGCATCGTCGGTACGCACGCCGGCGACATGATCGGCGAAGTGGCGCTGGCCATCGAGATGGGTGCGGATGCCGTCGATATCGGCAAGACCATCCACCCGCACCCGACGCTGGGCGAGTCGCTGGGCATGGCCGCTGAAGTCGCCGAAGGGCATTGCACGGACTTGCCGCCGCAGCGCAAGAAGTAAGCGCAGCGTCTTGCATGAAAAAAATGGCGGACCCTCGGGTCCGCCATTTTTTTTCGTGCATTCACGGTTTTCGCCTGCGTCATTCTCCGGCTAGAGCAACTTGCCCGGATTCATGATCAGGTTGGGATCAAACGCCTGCTTGATGCGCAGCATCAGTTCCATCTCCAGCGGCGACTTGTAGTGCCGTAGTTCGTCGCGCCGCAATTGGCCCACGCCATGTTCGGCGCTGATGCTGCCTTGTTTTTCCGTCACCAGGTCGTGCACCAGTCTGTTGAGCAGCAACGTGGCCTGCCTGACCTCTTCATAAGAAGAGGACAGCGGGATCATCACATTGAAGTGCAGGTTGCCATCGCCCAGGTGGCCGAAGTTGATGATCTCGGCCTGCAGCCCGCAAGCGGCGATCGCGCGCTCGGCCTGGTCCACGAACTCGGCGATGGCCGAGATCGGCAGGGCGATGTCGTGCTTGATGACCTTGCCCGCCCGTACCTGCGCCTGCGAAATGCCCTCGCGGATTTTCCACAGGGCGGCGGCCTGGCTACCGTTGGAGCAGAGCATGGCGTCAGTGACCAGTGCATCTTCCATGGCTTGTCCGAGCAGCTCCTCCAGCATGGATTGCAAGCCCAGGTCTTCGGTATCGGCCAGTTCGATCAGGGCGTTGTAGCGAGCCGGCTGCGCCAGCGGCGCGCGGGTGTCGGTGACGTGCTGCAGCACCAGCGCCAGCGAGGCGGCCGACATCATCTCGAAAGCCACCAGCCGGTCGCCGCAGCGCGCCCGCGTGCGCGCCAGCAACTCGGCCAGCTGCGCCAGGCTGTCGCAGCCGACCCAGGCGGTAGCGCGCGCGTGCGGTTGCGAAAACAATTTCAGTACCGCGCCGGTGATCACGCCCAGGGTGCCTTCGGAGCCAATGAACAGGTCGCGCAGGTCGTAGCCGGTGTTGTCCTTGCGCAGGCCGCGCAAGCCATTCCAGATGCGGCCATCGGGCAGCACCACTTCCAGGCCCAGTGCCAGCTCGCGCATGTTGCCAAAGCGCAGTACCGCAATCCCGCCGGCATTGGTGGCCAGGTTGCCGCCGACCGTGCAGCTGCCTTCGGCCCCCAGGCTGAGCGGGAAGTAGCGTCCTGCGGCGCGCGCCGCTTCCTGTGCATGGGCCAGGATCACCCCGGCGTCCACCGTCATGGTGTTGTTGATGGGGTCCACTGCGCGGATGCGGTTCATGCGCGTGGTCGAGAGAATCACCTGGGCACCGCTGTCGTCGGGCGTAGCGCCGCCACTCATGCCGGTGTTGCCGCCCTGGGTGACGATGGGGGTATGGGTGTGGTGGCACAGGCGCACCACCTCGGCGGTTTGCGCGGTGTCGGCCGGGCGCACCACGACGGCGACGCGGCCCTGCCATTTGTTGAGCCAATCCTTCACGTACAGCGCCTGCTCGTCGGCTGCCGTGACCAGTCCGGCGTCCCCCACGATGCTGCGCAGTTGCTCGATCAGTTGCTGGGTATTTTCATTCATATCGGTCCTCAGGCACCATGCCAGTTCATCTTGATGCGGCCGATGGCCATGGCCGCTGCTGCCTGGCTAGGTTCCACCACGGGTATGCCCAGCGCTTCCTGCAAGGCGTCCCGATAGACCGCCATGCCGGCGCAGCCCATGACGATCACGTCGGCACCCTGCGTATCGCGCAGGCGCAGGCCCACTTCGCACATGCGTGCCAGCGTGCGATCGTAGTCGGCCAGATCGGTCACGTTCAGGCCGATGGCCAGTTCGCCCGCCAGCCGTGATTGCACGCCCATCGCGCCATAGGCGCGCAGATGGCGCGGGATCGAGCCCGGCAGGATGGCGATGACGCCGAAGCGCTGGCCCAGTGTCAGGGCCGTCAGTACGCCACTTTCCATGATGCCCAGCACCGGCACATCCACGGCCTCGCGCACCGCATGCAATCCGGGATCGGAATAGCAGGCAATCACGAAGGCTCCTGCGCGGGCACGCAAGGAGCGCACCAGCGCCACCAGCTGCGGGGCCACGCTGTCCACGTCCTGCTGGGTCTGGATGCCGGGCGGTCCCGAGGGCAGCGACAGGCATTCGATGGACGGTCCGCCGGCCATGCGCAGCGGCGTCATGGCCGCATCGATGCCGCGCGTGACGGCGGCCGTACTATTGGGATTGATGACGAACAGGGCAGGGCCGTCGACCGGGACAAGGGACATGATGGGTTCTCGCAAAACAGGAGTCAGCACAGGCAACGACTCTACCCCAGGCCGACGGGCATGCTCCTTGCTCATTTGTGTGTTCCCCTTAACATGCTGTTATGCGCGATGAGGATCCATGGCACTGAACCTGCGCCAGATCGAGGTGTTCCGCGCGGTCATGACGACCGGCTCCATCAGCGGTGCCTCGCAATTGCTGTTTGTCTCGCAGCCGGCGGTGAGCCGCCTGCTCTCCCACACCGAGCAACGGGTCGGCTTCGCCCTGTTCGAACGCATCAAGGGCCGGCTCTACGCCACGCCCGAGGCCAAGAAGCTGTTCCATGAAGTGGAACATGTGTATCAGGCGGTGCAGCGCGTCAACGAACTGGCCACCGACCTGTCGGAAAACCGCAGCGGCATTCTCAACATCGTCTCCAGCCCGAGCATCGGGCAGATGCTGATCCCGCAGGCCATCGCGCTGTTCCGCAACCGCCATCCGGAGGTCAAGCTGACCTTCCACTGTCTCAACTATGGCTACCTCAAGGACCGCCTGCTGTCGCGCCAGGCCGACCTGGGCATCATCATCCTGCCGATGGAACACCCCAGCCTGCAGGTCACGCCCCTGTGCAGCAACCGCCTGGTCTGCGTGCTGCCCTACAACCACGAGCTGACCCGGCGCGGCACGCTGAGCCTGGCCGATCTGCGGCCATTCCCGCTGATCTCCTACAACCGCGATTCGCCCTTCGGCGGCATCGTCGGACGCTTCTACCAGACCGAGGAAGAGCCCCTGCGCCCCATCATGGAAGTGGGTTCGCCCCAGAACGCCTGTTCGCTGGTGCAGATGGGGGCGGGGGTGGCGCTGGTCGATGAGTTTTCGGTGCGCAGCTGGGGCGGCACCAGCCAGATGGTGGTGCGGCCGGTGGCGCGTGCCCCCATCTTGCGGGCCAACCTGGTGCATGTGCGGACCGAGCCGCTCTCGCAATTGACCCAAGCCTTCATTGCTGAACTGCAGCAGCTGGTGCGGGCGCAGGGATATGGCCTGCCTGATGAAGAAACGAACATATCGGCTGGAACCGGCGATTAACACGACGTTAAGGCAAGCACACAAAAAGGCAAGCGACAAGCGCAGATGACTCCACGACAATCGTTTCCAACTTCTCCGGTCCGCCCTCAGGCGGGCCGCCGTGTCCACACTCTCTTCATGGAACGTCGCGCATGTCTTCAACTCTTGCCCCTGCTTCCGCGCTGGCCACTGCGCGCGGTGTCTATACCATCTGCCCCACGCCTTTCACTGCCGATGGCGCACTGGACCTGGGCAGCATCGCTACCCTGGTCGAGTTCCAGATCGAAGCCGGCGTCTCGGGCCTGGCCATCCTCGGTTTCCTGGGGGAAGCGCACAAGCTCTCCAATGCCGAGCGCCGCGCGGTGACGTCAACTTTCGTCAAGTGTGCAGCAGGACGGGTGCCGGTCTGGGTCGGCGTGCGCGCCCTGGGCCTGGCCGGTGCCATCGAGCAAGCCACGGAAGCGGCCGAGGCGGGTGCGGCGGCCGTCTTCGCAGCACCCCTGGACATGGCTTCGGATGCGGTGCAGTTCGACTATTACAAGTCGCTGGCTGCCGCCCTGTCCATTCCTGTCGTGATCCATGACTTCCCCGATTCCTTCGGGACCGAGATCAAGGCCGAGGTGATTGCCCGCCTGGGACGCGAGGGCGGCGTCAACTTCATCAAGATGGAAGAGCCGCCGGTGGGCCAGAAGATCAGCCGCATCCGCGACCTGGCCGGTGAATCGATGCGCATCTTCGGCGGCCTGGGTGGCGTGTACTTCCTGGAAGAGCTGCAGCGTGGCGCGGTCGGGACCATGACCGGCTTTGCCTTCCCCGAGATCCTGGTGCGCATCTACGACCAGTTCGCCGCCGGTGACCTGGCGGGTGCGGCAGCGACCTTCGACAAGTATTGCCCGCTGATCCGTTACGAGTTCCAGCCCAAGATCGGCCTGTCGCTGCGCAAGTATGTCTATCGCAAGCGTGGCGTCATCAGCAGCGATGCGATCCGTTCGCCGGGCATGCGCATCGATCCCGAGACCGAGCGCGAACTGGAAGCCGTGATCGCCCGCGTGGGCCTGGACCTGGATCAGCGCGGCGCGCTGGCCATCCGCTGAGGAGCCGCCGATGGATCTGGGAATCAGCGGGCGACGCGCCCTGGTTTGTGCCTCCAGCAAAGGCCTGGGCCTGGCCTGTGCCATCTCGCTGGCACGCGAGGGCGTGGCCGTGACCATGACCGCACGCGGGGCCGAAGTCCTTGAAGCCGCAGCGCAGCAGGTACGCGCGGCCACCGGGGCCACCGTCACGACGGTGGCGGGCGACATCACCACGCCCGAGGGCCGCGCCTTGGCGCTGGCCGCCTGTCCCGCGCCGGATATCCTGGTCACCAACGCCGGCGGACCCAAGCCGGGCGATTTCCGCGAATGGTCGCGCGAGGACTGGATCGCCGCCATCGATGTCAACATGCTCACCCCCATCGAGCTGATCAAGGCCACCGTGGATGGCATGATGCAGCGTGGCTTCGGCCGCATCGTCAACATCACCTCCGGTGCGGTGAAGGCACCCATCGACATCCTCGGTTTGTCCAATGGCGCGCGCTCCGGCCTGACCGGATTCGTCGCCGGCCTGGCAAGAACGACCGTGGCCCACAACGTCACCATCAACAACCTGCTGCCCGGTCCTTTCGAGACCGAACGACTGCTGACGACTGCCGCGGCCAGCGCGCGCGGCAGCGGCAAGTCGGCCGAAGAGGTGCTGGCGGCCCGCCGCGCCGCCAACCCGGCTCGCCGCTTCGGCCAGCCTGCCGAATTCGGCGACGCCTG
>JGI1221J13441_10000059_pt1 | contig 60810 bp, 59 predicted proteins | sample LakVidmifraction_4_FD_13441 | JGI IMG/M metagenome (IMG submission 13441) | reverse complement strand
TTTTTCCCGATCCTCTCTCACCACTGTTTCTCCAAAATCATTGAAAACGTAGTGTGGTCGCGGCAATCAGGAATTCATAGATGGGCTGGCTGGACGCTTACTGTCGACGGGCTTGAGCACAACGAACAGTAACGTGACTTCGCTGTCGACTGGCCTGATTGCGACCAACAGCAATGTGACCGCACTGTCCACGTCGGTCTCGACGGGCCTGGTGGCGACCAACAATACGGTGACTGCCCTCTCGACGTCGACATCCAGCGGAATTGCCGCCCTCTCCACCGGGCTCAGCACCACCAACAGCACGGTGAGCGCATTGTCGACCTCAGCCTCAACCGGGATCAGTTCCGTCTCGAGCAGCCTGAGCACCACCAATAGCAATGTGGCATCGCTGTCGACATCGACATCCACTGCGGTTACCTCGCTTTCCACCAGCCTGAGCACCACCGCATCCACGGTGAGTGATCTGTCGGTGGTGGTGTCTTCCCTGTCGACTTCGAACCAGAACGTTAGCGCGACCTCAACGGCGACTGCGGTCGGTAGCTCGGCCAGCGCTACCGGTTCACAAGCCACGGCGGTGGGCGTGAAAGCGTCGGCGACGGGTGAAAAGGCCACCGCCATTGGTGCCGGGGCGAGCGCGACTGGTGACAATTCGGTGGCATTGGGTGCCGGATCGATTGCGAACGAGGCCAATACCGTATCGATGGGATCGATTGACAGCGAGCGACGCGTGACCAATGTCGCGCCAGGTGTCCGCGGTACTGATGCCGCCAATATGAATCAGCTCTGGTCCGTACAGAACCAGGTCAATTCGGTCGCACGGACAGCCTATGCAGGGATCGCGGCGGCAACGGCGCTGACCATGATCCCGGATGTGGACGCCGGCAAGAACTTCGCTCTCGGGGTTGGCGTGGCCAATTTTGGCGGCCAGACCGCCCTCGCCATTGGCAGCTCTGCACGTATTTCCGATCGTCTCAAGGTGAAGCTCGGCGCAGGTACCAGCAGCAACGGGACGGTAGTGGGAGGAGGTGCGTCCTTCTCATGGTAATGCTGTGCACACGTTTGGCAATGCTGTGGTGTCGCCCCGTCGGGGCGCTGCGCTACATGTCATTTCTACCTCAGCCGGCCCCTGTGCTGTTGCTCGCCGCTGCGCGTGAGATGGCGGGCTTGCGCAGCGATGAGCTCATGGGCCTGCTGGACGGGACTGTGCAAGCGTGGGGCTACTGCGCGTACTGGTGGATGGGCTGGTCAGGTAGCGCATATGCCAGCTCCGTATTACGGGATCTGCAGGCAATTCTGGCCGGGGTTTTTGCCTCGTTTCTTCGAGATCGGACAACAGCAGGAAGGGAGCATTGACATCATGCGTGTCGCACTAACCGTCATCACTCATCCAAACCAGAGCATCTGGCAAAACGGCATTGGCCAGAACGTTTTTTTTCTGGCCATGCTGTTGCGCCAGTTGCCATTTGTACGCGAGGTCCTGCTTGTCGATGTAGGCGACGGGCAGCAGATGCCGCCAGAGATGGATTTGGTCTCGCTGGATCTGAAGCTGGTCAAGGAACATGACGCCATCGTGCACGACATGGTGGACGTGCTTATCGAAGTGGCCGGCGCCGTCAAGGCGGAGTGGCTGACGTTGATGCGCGCGCGCGGACGTAAAACCGTCATGTTTCACTGTGGCAACCCCTATACGGCGTTGGCGGAGCCGGCAGTGTTCGGTCGCGATACAACTGCCCTGTATCCGGAGCGCTGTGACGAGGTTTGGTACCCCTACCAGTACCGTGACTTTGCTTCTTTCCTCAGGCTGATTCATCGCTGCGAAGCGTTTGAGATGCCTTATCTTTGGCATCCTCGGTTTGTTGACATCCGCATAGCTCAACTACGGTTGCACGGCAAAGAGTTCGGTTATCAACCCCGCGCCAAGACCAGGAAAAAAGCCTCAGCGAATCAGCCTGGCTGGCGCGCGGCAATCTTCGAACCCAACGTGTCGGTCAACAAGTCCCTGTCCATCCCGATGCTCATCTGTGACCAGGCCTATCGTGCCGATGATCGCAGCGTGGCGCATATGCATGTCCTCAATTCGGTGGGGATGAAAGATCATCTGACCCTGCTGCACCTGGCTAATTCATTGAATCTGGTCCGCGAACACAAGGCCACCTTCCATGGCCGGGTGGACGTGGTTGGTTTCATGACCGAGTTGGCTGATCTGGTTGTATCGCATCAATGGAAGAACGAACAAAACTACGTCTACCTCGATGCCCTCTACGGTGATTATCCCCTCGTTCATAACTCACCCTGGATCAAGGACGTTGGTTACTACTATCCCGACTTTGATATCCAGGAGGGAGCTTCACAGCTCTTGCAGGCGATACAGGAGCACGATGGCAATTTGAAGCATTACCGTAGCCAGGCTCAAGATTTGTTTGAAAAGGTGAGTCCTTTCAACCAGATGCATCAAGAGGCATTCGCGCATCGCCTGCTCAAGTTATGCCCTCAGGAGAATTTTGCATGACGCCTATGCTGAAACCGGCTCCCCTCAAAGTAGGGGTGTCGATCTATCTGCGTGATGAGCGCCAGTCACTGTGGGAGAACGGCATCGGTCAGAACTGTCTGTTTCTGGCCATGCTGTTCATGCGGTCGCCCTGTGTCGCCCAGACGTATCTGGTCGCCGGCGGTAACGCCGGATTGATCCATTCCAGCGCCATGCTGGCGCAATCACCGGTCCCGGTCATCAGTATGGCAGACGCCATGCATACGCTCGACGTGATGATCGAGATGGGCGTCCAGCTTGACAGGGAATGGTCGATCGCGTTCCGTTCCCGTGGTGGACGAATCATCACCATGCGGGTCGGCAACGATTATGTGCTGGACGTGGAGCGGATGATCCACAACCAGTCGCCCGCCATGCTGGTGTCGGGCGCACCTTACGATGAAGTCTGGACCATCGCCGAGTACGTGCAAAATTGTGCTCCCTACTACCAGGCGAATTTCCGGGCGCCGGTGCGCATCATGCCACATCTGTGGAGCCCGGTATTGCTGGAGCGCTCCTTGTCGGAACTGGCCCCCGGAAAACATATCGGCTACGTTCCAGGCCGCGCCCGTTGGCGAATCGGGATGTTCGAGCCTAATGTATCGATGGTAAAGACCAGCTTCATTTCCATGCTTTGCTGCGAGGCTGCGCATCGCGCCAACAGACAAGTGCTGGAAAAGGTATGGGTCTACAACGGCCAGGTTTTGCGTGAGCGGCCGGGTTTCATCAACTTCTCCTTGGGGCTGGACATTGCCCGGCATGGTCTTGTGAGCCTGGAGGGACGGCATCCCTTCGTCGAAGCCATGATCGACCGGGTGGATGCGATTGTCACGCATCAATGGGAGAACGCGCAGAACTATATCTATTACGAGGCCTTGTACGGTAACTATCCGTTGATTCACAATTCGCATCTGCTTGGCGACTGTGGCTATCGTTATAGCGAATTTGATGCCGAGGAGGGTGGCCGTGCCCTCTTGCAGGCCTTCGCCGAGCACGACAACAATCTTGATGATTACCGCCGCCGCTCGCAGGCCTATCTGCAATCAGTCGATCCTCACAACGTAGACAATATCCGGATCTACAGTGAAGCCTTGCTGGAGGTCTGGTGCCGCACCGAAGGCGGCCAGCCGTCGTTCGAGGTACCTGTGTCCAACCGCCCTGATGCAATGGTTACGCCCACCGTCAGAAAATCCCGTTCCCGCACGGATGCCGGGAGGCGAATCAAATCGGAACCTCAAAAAAATCACCAACCGGAGGCCTTGAAATGACCCCTCTGAATATCGGCATCACCATCGGCTTGCAACATGTTGGCGAGACCTTGTGGAACAACGGGATCAAGCAGAATGCAGTCTTTCTGGCCGAGGCGCTACGCCATTGTTCCAATGTCGGTACCGTCACGTTGCTCAATACAACCAACGTGCCCGTCACGTCGGATTTGTCCTGGGATCTGCAGCGCTTTCCTACCGCAGGTTTTGAAGAGGCCAAGGATGGCCTGGACGTTTTGATTGAACTCGGTGGCCAGATCGACGCAGAGCAGACGCGCTATCTCAAGGCACGCGGTGTTTATCTGGTCTCGTACTGCTGTGGCTTCGAGTATGTCCATTCCATGGAATCGATTTTGTTCGGCGGAGCGCTGGGGAATGCGGATGTGTTCGTCAACCGGCTCTATGATGCGATCTGGATGATTCCGCAAGTGGAAAACATCAGCCGATCCTATTTTGAAGTGTTGCGCTGGACACCTGCTCAGGTCGTGCCTTTCGTATGGAGTCCGATGTTCCTGGAGCAGGCCGTTGCGGATTTCCCGGATCAGGGCGTCTATCGCCCGCGTGAAGGTCCCAAGCGGATCAGCGTGATGGAGCCCAATATCAATGTGACCAAGTTCTGTCTGTATCCGATCCTGATCGCGGAGTTGGCGCATCGCCGGGATCGCGCGGCGATCGAACGGCTTCAGGTCACCAATGCTCTGGACATCGCGCAGAACAGTCACCGTTTTATCGGTCTGATGAATCAGCTGGACATCGTGCGCGATCACCGTGCTGTTTTTATGGGACGACATACCACTCCTGAATTTCTGGCCCAATCCACCGATGTGGTGATCTCCCACCAATTGGAAAATCCACTGAATTATTTCTACCTGGAAGTCTGTTGGCAAGGTTATGCGCTGATCCATAATGCCGACCTTTGCCAGGATTTGGGCTATTACTATCCGCGAAATGATGTGCGTGCCGGTGCTGAACAATTGCGGCTGGCGTTGGCCTCTCACGATCTGGAGGCTGACCACTGGCGGCAGCAGCAGCGCGAGCGCATTCATCGCTTTTTGCCGACAAATAAAAAACTGGTCAGGCGTTATGAGGAGCTGTTGGGAGAATTGACAGCACGTCCTGCCCGCGTGAAGCCCAAGGGTCAACTTGCCGAGGAAATGTAATCATGCAGAAAAAAAAGTACCTTTGGACGATCTGCGCAGGATGGATGGCTGCAGCCTGTTTTTATGGCGGGGCCGCCTGCGGCCAGGACGTCTCGGTTCAAGCGGCGTCGCCGGCACAGTCAGCGCTCCAGGAGCAGAGGATACGCGCCGCATTGCAGAGCGTCGGCCTGGAGGATACGCCGCAGAACAGGCAGGATGTGCGCAAGCGCATGGCAGCCGGTGACGGCTTGCTTCGCGCGGCAACGCAGGCCGGCTATCAGAACCGCCCGGAGGTCCGCGATGCCATGGAGCAGGCCGCTCAGAATGTACTGGTGCAGTCTTATCTGCGGGACCAGCTGGCCAAGGTTGCGCCTCCTACCGAGGCACAGATAAGGGATGCCTATGCAACGCTGTCGAGGCAGATGGAATATCGCGTTCGCCTGATCGAAACGGCAGACGAAGCGACCGCGCAACTGATGCAGCAACGCTTGAGTCAAGGATGGTCCTTTGCCGGATTGGTGAGGCGGTTCAGCATTGGTGCCAACGCTGCTGGAGGGGGAGAGATGCCGTGGGTGACCTTTGCCACGCCCGTGGACGAGAAGGAGCTTCGCGGCGCATTACCGTTGCCGCTCGCGCAGGCCATGGTGCAATTGAAGGTGGGCCAGGTCTGGCCGCAACCCATCCCGATGGGAACACATTGGGTTCTGGCGCGTCTGGAGGCGCGTCGGCCTTACAGCCCTCCGCCATTGGAACAGGCTGCGCCTTTATTGCGCGCGCAGTTATGGCAAGCCGCCAGAGAGCAGGTCAGAGACGCATTGATCAATCAGGCGGCTGTGGCTGCACCACCGTCTGTTCCGATTCATCAGGGCGACGTGGCACGGTAAAAGCACGTTCTCTTCGCTGTCATCAGCCCAGCTGATGACGGCATCGCTCAGTCATCACTTCAGGTTTGCTACTCCGCCACCTCTTCCAGCGTGCGCCGTTCTGCGTCCACCGCAAAGCGTAGCGCGCACACCCCGGCCAGCAGCGCCAGGCATGCGCCCAGCGCATAGCCCGCTGCCACTGCATGGCGGTCACCGCTGGCGATGAGCCAGCCCAGCAGGACCGGCGCGATGAATCCGCCGACGCCGGTACCGATGGCATAGAAAATCGAAATGGCCATGGCACGCATGCGCAGCGGGAATACCTCGCTGGCCGTCAGGTAGGCCGAGCTGGCCGCCGCCGAGGCCACGAAGAACACCGCGCTCCAGCACAGCGCCAGTGAACGCGCATCCAGCATCCCGGCATTGAAGGCCCAGGCCGTGGCGGCCAATCCCGCACCGGAGAGCAGGTAAGTGGCCGCGATCATGCGGCGGCGGCCGATGCTGTCGAACAGGTGGCCCAACAGCAGCGGCCCGAGCACATTGCCCAGCGCAAACGGAAAGATGTAGAGCGCTACGCGATGGTCCGGTACCTGGAAGTAGCGCGTGAGCACCAGCGAGTAGGTAAAGAAGATGGCGTTGTAGACAAAGGCCTGCGCCACCATCATCAGGGCCACCATCACGCTGCGCTGGCGATAGCGATGCAGCAGCACGTGAGCGATTTCGCGCCAGGGCAGCATGCCGCTGCCTGCCGTACCACTTTGGGTCGATGCGCTCGGAGCGTGTTCCACGGCGGGCAGGGGACCGTGCTGCTGCTCGACCTCCGCTTCGATCCGGCGCACCACGGCTTCGGCTTCGGCGTGGCGGCCATGCATGAGCAGCCAGCGCGGACTCTCCGGCACATGCCGCCGCACCAGCAGCACCGCCACCGCCAGCACGGCCCCGAGCAGGAAGCAGGCGCGCCAGCCCAGTGCCGCACCCATCACCTGCGGATCGAGGATCACCAGCGACAGCCCGGCACCCAGTGCCGCCCCGATCCAGAAACTGGCGTTGATGATGAGATTGACCCGTCCGCGTACGCGCGCCGGCACCAGCTCATCAATGGCGGAATTGATGGCCGCGTATTCGCCGCCGATGCCAAGGCCAGTCACGAAGCGGCACAGCGCCAGGAACAGGAAATCCTGCGCAAAGGCGGTGGCCAGTGTCGCCGCCATGTACAGCATCAGTGTCAGCATGAAGAGCCGCTTGCGTCCCAGCCGGTCGGTGAGGCGGCCGAAGACCAGCGCGCCCAGTACGGTACCGGCGATGTAGAGCGAGCCGGTCCAGCCGACCTGTGCCGCATCCAGCGCCAGCGTATCGCTGCGTTCCAGCACGCTGCCCAGCGAACCGACCAGCGTGACTTCCAGCCCGTCCAGCACCCAGGCCACGCCGAGCGCGATGACCACGCGCCAGTGCCAGCGCGACCAGGGCAGGCGGTCGAGGCGGGCAGGGATGGTGGCGGATGGGGTGGCAATCATCGAGGGCTCCGTGTGCGAGACGAGGCGCACCGTGCAGCCTGCGCCTGAACGGCAGACCGCCCGCTGGCAGCGCGGGTTCCTGTGGATGAGCTTGGTCCCATGTGACCGGGGGTGCCTCAGTCATTTCCTGATGGGCGTCAACCCATCCGCAAGCTACCATCGCCGTATTGCCATCAAACAACGAGGACGGGGAGGACATGGGCTGGTTCGATACCATCATGCAATACGCCATCTACGCCGCCCTGGCCATCTGTTCGGTCGGGCTGGTGGCGGCCATTGCATTGTTCATCGCGCTGGAACACCGTTGGCAGGACCGCGTGATGCAGGATGTGGAAGATCTGTCCGCGCGCAGGCAATCCGGACATCTCGACAAGGACCTGCCCATCCATCCCTGGGAAGAACTGCGCAACCGCATCGGCGAGATGCAGATCGTGGCCGATGAGGCCGACCGTCCCAGTCCCTACAAGAACGTCGCCTGACGCTCTTCGTCTCGTCTCCTGCCTGCCAGGAGATGCCCGCACATTCCCTAACTTTCCCGCTTCTGCTGCCGGTACGCCAGCTGCGCCCGCGTGATGCCAAGCAGGCGAGCCGCCGCCGACAGGTTGCCGCCGGCCCGTTCGATGGCCTCCGCGATCAGGGTCTGCTCCAGCGCGGGCAGGGAGAGCGCGCCGCCTTCCTCCTTGCGGCCGCCGTGCCATTGCTGCACCGTCTCCAGCAGGCTGCCTTCAGGCTGATGTGAAGTTTCCTTCCTGCGCTCGCCCTGCCGCCCGGCGAGCGTGCCGGTCTCGCCTTCCCCTTCGCCCTGCAGGGCCAGCGACAGCACCTCGTCATTGAGCGTCTCACCGCTGATGAACATATGCGGCAAATCCAGCGGATGCCCCTGCGCCAGGATCACGCCGCGCTCGATCAGGTTCTGCAACTCGCGGATGTTGCCGGGGAAGCTGTAGTTGAGCAGCGCCTGCACCGCTCGCTGCGTGAACCCGCGTACCGCAATCCCGTGGCGTTGCCCGTAGAACTTGAGGAAGTGATTCATCAACAGCGGAATGTCGTCGCGCCGCTCGCGCAGCGGGGGCAGGTGGATCGGGAACACGTTGAGGCGGAAGAACAGGTCCTGCCGGAAGCGCCCCTCCCGTACCGCCACCGCCAGGTCCTCATTGGTCGCGGCCACCACCCGTACCTTGACCTTGAGCGGACGGGTCGAACCGACGCGCTCGAATTCACCCTCCTGCAGCACCCGCAGCAGCTTGCCTTGCGCTACCAGGCTCAAGGTTCCCACTTCATCAAGGAACAGCGTACCGCCGTCGGCCAGTTCGAAGCGGCCCGCGCGGGATTGCGTGGCCCCGGTATAGGCACCGCGTTCGACGCCAAACAGTTCGGTCTCGATCAGCGTCTCGGGAATGGCGGCGCAATTGATGGCCACGAAGGGCTGGCGTTCGCGGCGGCCGATCTGGTGCAGCATGCGTGCAAAGCGCTCCTTGCCCACGCCCGACTCGCCCGTGAAGAGCACGGTCGCGTCCGTCGGTGCCACCCGGTTCAGCAGATGGCAGGCAGCGTTGAAGGCCGAGGAAGTGCCTACCAGCGCGCGCGTCAGATCAGCCTCCATGGCTTCCGCCGCCTCGGCGCTGAGCCCGCTGTGGCTGGTGGCGGCGGCTTCGCCATCGGTGGCCAGCATGCCGCTGCCGACGAAGTCCTGGGCATTGAGGTAGCGCAGGTCGTCTTCGGCATCGCTCCACAGTTCGGCCGATTTGCCGATCACGCGGCAATGCGGCGTGCCCATGGCGCGGCATTCCACTTCGCGGAAGATCACCAGATGTCCCAGCAGCGTGCTGACGTAGCCGATGGCATAGCCGATCTGCTGCCAGCACGAGGGCGCGGTGGCGACGCCGTAGGCGGCCAGGTGTTCATCGGCTTCGCTGGAGTTGTGCCACAGGAATTCGCCCTCGTAGCGGCCACTGTCGGGGTCATAGCTGAAGCTTACCGGGATTACCTTGACCACCCCCTCCAGCGTATGCAGCCGGGTGCCGGCCATGAGGATGGTGGAGGGATCGGCCTCGGGCCAGCGTTCACGCACCAGCTGCGCATCGCGTGCGCCGGAGATGTAGCCGGCGCGGGTCAGCAGGCCGCGCGCCTTGTCGATGCCGAGATTGTCGATCAGCTCGCGCCGCAGCGTCCCCATGCTGCGGCTGTGGATGAGCAGCATGCGCTGGTCATTGAGCCAGATGCGGCCGTCGCCGGGCGAGAAGAACAGGCATTCGCTCAGGTCCGCCAGGGTCGGATGGGCATCCACGCTCCAGCGGTCGGTGCTGGCCGAACTCAGCTGCACCGGGGCGGCGGCGCTGCCCTGGCTGCGTACCATCTCGGCAAGGGAAATACGCTGGGATGGCGGCATGGGCGGACTCCTGGCGGAAAGGGACAAGCGGGACGGGCGCGGACCCGGTTCATCAAATGATGAAATTCAGTGGGCTGATGGTTGGCGAATTTGCGCAAATGCGCAAGCTGCAGTGCGTCAAGAACGCCGCTCCATCGCAGCAAAAATCTCTCCCGAAAACCTGCTCTGGCCTTCCCCGTCGCGGATGGGTGAGCTTGCTGCAAAGCCGCATGGGATGGCGCGCAGCGCGGTGGCACAGGCTTTGCAGAATGGCTGCCGATCCGGATTCACCGGCCATTACAAAGGAGACCTGCATGTCCGCCCCATCCACCCCCTTGCTCGATCCTGCCCGCTGGCAACGCCACCTGTTCCGTGGCCGCTGGGAAGAAACCGCACACGGCACCACCGTCATCGAACCGGCCACCGGCGCAGCGCTCACCGAGGTCGGTCTGGCCGGCGCGGATGACGTGGCCATCTCCGTCCAGGCCGCCGTGGCCGCCCAGGCCGAATGGCTGGCGGTGCCGCCGCGTGAGCGTGCCGAGATCTTCCGTCGCGCCGGCAACCTGTTCCAGCAGCACTTCGATGAACTGGCGCGCATGGTGGCACGCGAGACCGGCGGCGTGCTCTTCAAGGGCGAACACGAGGTGCGCGAAGCCATCACCCTGTGCCACCTCGCGGCCGGCATGCCGCTGCAAGCGCAGGGACAGTTGCTGCCCAGCGCGCCGGGTCGCCTGAGCATCGCCAGACGTGCGCCACTGGGCGTGATCGGGGTGATCTCGCCTTTCAATTTCCCGCTGATCCTGACCTTGCGCACGGTGGCGCCGGCGCTGGCGGCGGGCAATGCGGTGGTGGTCAAGCCGGATGTGCGCACGCCCGTGTCCGGCGGCTTCATGCTGGCGCGCATCTTTGAGGAAGCGGGTTTGCCGGCCGGTCTGCTGCATGTGCTGCCCGGTGGCGCGGAGGCCGGCGAGGCGCTGGTGACGGCACCGCAGGTGCCGATGATCGCCTTCACCGGTTCGCCCGCCGTGGGCCGCCGCATCGGCGAGCTGGCCGGACGCCATCTCAAGAAGGTCTCGCTGGAACTGGGCGGGGCCAATGCGCTGGTGATCCTCGACGATGCCGACCTCGACGTCGCCGCCAGCAACGCGGCCTGGGGCGCGTGGCTGCACCAGGGGCAGATCTGCATGGCGGCCAATCGCATCCTGGTTCATGCCTCGCAGGCAGCGGGTCTGCTGGAGCGCCTGGTGGACAAGGCGCGTCACCTGCCCGTGGGCGATGGGGCCAGCGGCCAGGTGGCGCTGGGCCCGCTGATTGATGCGCGCCAGCTGCAGCGCGTGCACGGACTGGTGCAGGACAGCGTGGCGGCCGGCGCACGCTTGCTGGCTGGAGGCTCGTATGAAGGTTTGTTCTATCAGCCGACGGTGCTGTCCGGCGTGCGGCCCGGCATGCGCGTATTTGATGAAGAAATCTTTGGTCCGGTGGCCAGCGTCATCACGGTGGATTCCGAGGAAGAAGCCATCACCCTGGCCAACCAGAACCAGGGCGGACTGGCCGCCGGCGTGATCTCCGGTTCGCTGGCCCGCGCCATGCGGGTGGCGGGGCGGCTGCGCCAGGGCATGGTCCACGTCAATGACCAGACCGTCAACGACGAATGCGTGAACCCCTTCGGTGGTCCCGGCATTGCAGGCAACGGCACCAGCGTGGGCGGGCCGGCCGACTGGGAAGAGTACACGCAATGGAAGTGGATCACCGTCAAGGAGCAGGCCACGCCGTATCCCTTCTGAATCCATCGCATGCGTGCCGCTGTAAAAAAACCAAACGATATAAATCATTATTCAAGGAGACCAGCATGACACTGCAAGACAAGACCATCGTCGTCACCGGCGTTTCTTCCGGCATCGGTGCCGAGACCGCGCGGCTGCTGCGGGTCCAGGGTGCCCGCGTGATCGGGGTGGATCGCAATGCCCCCATCATCAGCGTGGAGGGTTTCGTGCAGGCCGATCTTTCCACCGCCGATGCCATCCACGATGCCGCCGCGCAATTGCCCGAGAAGATCGATGGCCTGTGCAACATCGCCGGTGTGCCCGGCACGGCCCCGGCGGACTTGGTTGCACGCGTGAACTATCTCGGCTTGCGCCATCTCACCGAGCTGCTGATTCGCCGCATGCCGCCGGGCAGCGCCATCGTCAACGTGGCTTCCATCCTCGGTGCCGAATGGCCGCAGCGGCTGGACCAGCACAAGGCGCTGGCGCAGACCGCCGGTTTCGCGGCCGGGGCCGAGTGGCTGGCGCAGCATCCGGTGCCGCAGGAGCGCTGCTATCAGTATTTCAAGGAAGCGCTCATCGTCTGGAGCATGGCCCAGGCCCAGCCCTGGTTCCTGAAGCATTCGATCCGCATGAACAGCGTTGCGCCGGGTCCGGTGCTCACGCCCATCCTGGGCGATTTCGTGACCATGCTCGGGCAGGACCGCGTGCAGAAGGATGCCCATCGCATGAAGCGCCCGGCCTATCCGGACGAGATCGCTGCGGCCATCGTCTGGCTGTGCGATGACGGCAGCCGCTGGATCAATGGCGTGAACCTGCCGGTCGATGGCGGACTGGCCTCGACCTATCTCTGAATCCGACGCACGGCAAGCGACCCATCCGATAACAATACAAGGAGACACCATGAGAGAGCACCGACAGCCCGCCCGCCGGCGCGCGGCGCGGCTGGCACTGAGCCTGAGCCTGCTGCCCGCGCTGGCCAGCGCCTACGACCAGCCCGCCGTCAACATGGGCGGGACCAGTTTCTTCGACGGCGCACCGCTGCCCGGCGGTCCCGGCTTTTACTTCGTCGAATACCTCACCTACACCAAGGCCACCAAACTGGTGGACAACAACGGCAACCGGCTGGGCTTTCCTGCCACCCAGGACATCAGCGTGTTCGCCCCCATCAGCCAGTTCATCTACGTGCCACCGGGTGCCAAATTCGGCAACAAGCAACTGGGCTTCCAGATGCTGGTGCCGTGGGTGGCCAATGCCAAAGTGGACGATGGTGCCAACAATGCCATCCTTCGCGGCAATACCGGCATTGGCGACATCAGCGCCGGCGTGTCTGTGCAGTACGATCCCGTCATGGGGGCGCAAGGGCCGCTTTATTCGCAGCGGTTCGAACTGCAGTTCATCCTGCCGACCGGGGCCTATGACCGCAATGCCACCGTCAATCCGGGCAGCAATACCTGGTCCTTCGATCCCTACTGGGCCGGCACGCTGTGGGCCAGCCAGAACCTGAGTTTCAGCTGGCGTCTGCACTATCTCTGGAATGCCCGCAACAACTCGCCCAATGCAGCCTTCGGCAACAACGTCAGTTCCACGCAGGCGGGGCAGGCGGTACATGCCAACTTCTCCGCCGAGTACGTGCTCAATCCGACGCTGACCATCGGCGCGGCCGGCTACTGGCTGCAGCAGATCACCGATACCAAGGTCAACGGCAGCGATGTGGGCGGGCGGCGCGAGCGCGTGGTCGGACTGGGGCCGGCGGCCATGGTGAGATTGTCCGAGCGCGACCTGCTGTTCTTCAACGTGTACCAGGAATTTGCCGTGCGCAACCGGGCCGAGAACAGCAAGTTCCAGGTTCGCTACGACCATCACTTCTGAGCCGGGCGCGTTCGCCGCTGTCGTCAGTTGCGGCTCTGCCTGCTTTCCTACAGCAGGCAGAGCCGTTGTCCGCTTAACCGTCCGGTCCTCCGGCGTGATACTGCTCCCCGACAATGAAGGCAGCCAACGTGCCCGCCACAAGATGGGAGAACCGAATCATGCCAGCTACCGACCAATCCAGAACCGGCCAGCCTGCCTGCCGGCTTGAGCAAACTGACGATCCGATGTGCAAGCGCTTGCGTAAAACGCTCGCGGGTGGACGTCTGCCGCCGGTGGTCCGTCCGCCGCGCCAGCTGCAGCCTGCGCTGCAGATCTCCTCGCAGGCCTGCACGCCCGAGGTGCGCGTGCGCGCCGAGACCGGCCCTGCGCGTCCGGCAGCGAAGCAGGTCCAGCACGAGGAATACACTCAGCCCCTGCGCGCGAACCAGCGCCAGTGGACCTGATGGCGCGGCTTTGTATCACTTTCGGACTATCGGCCCGATAGGCAATGGCGATTGTTCCAGAACCCGGAACACTCAATTCTTTCCAGCGTGGTTTTTCTCCTGAGCGCTCTTCCGTAGACTTCAGTCCATCGATGAACGACATCGCAACGCAAGAAACGATGCGGTTCTAGAGAGTGAGTGGCGTGAGCCGAACGACATCCCGGCTACCTGCATCACTGAACTGTAAGCAACCCTGCTGAAGTCCACTTAACGTTTTCAAGGAGAAACATCATGTCCGCAAAGACCATTATCGCCGCCGTCCTGGCCCTGTCCGCTTCGTCCGTCGCTTTCGCTGAAGCCCAATACCCGGTTGACAAGCCTTTCGTCTCGCACACCACCCGCGCTGCCGTGAAGGCTGACCTGGCCCGCGCCCAGGCACAAGGCATCGCCAACCAGCCTGACTCGGTGTTCCCGGCCGTCAGCAACGCTCCTGCCAAGAGCGCCGTGCAAACCGCCGGCAGCGTCGCCGATTCGACCTACGCTGGTGCCTGATGCAGGGTGATCCGATGCGTGGACCGGCATGATCGGCCACGCATCGCGGTTCGCTGCATCGTCACTGGTGTGAAGCAGAACCCCCAGCACGTAAAACAAGAAAGAGGAATTCATCATGCTGCATCAACTGTTCTCGCGTAGCCTCTCCGTGTATCCACGGATCTACCTGCAATTTGCCGCTCTGGTCGGTTTGCTCATTGCCGCCGAGTTCAGCTTGAGCACCCTGTCCATGATGCTGACCCAGCGCGCCGTCTATCGCGTTTCGCAGCGCGTGCGCCACCGCCGTGAATTGCAGCGCCGTGAACGCTGTGACGATAGCGGCGGCAATTGCTGTGCCTGAGCCTGGCTCAAGAATTTCGACATGAAAAAAAGCGGCGCACCCATCGGGGTGCGCCGCTTTCGTTTGCGCCTGTCCGGTTTCGACGCGCAATTTGCCTCAAAGCCCACGCTCCAGCAACTGCAACTCTTCACGGAAGGCGGGCTTCAGGCGATACAGCTGCGCCGGACGATGCGCCCCGCTCTCGAACTGTCCGTCCACCGGATCGAGCATGTCCATCTCGGTCATCTTGCGGCGGAAACTCACCTTGTTGATGCTCTCGCCCATCAGCACTTCATAGACCCGCTGCAACTGCGGCAAGGTAAAGACATCGCCCAGCAGATGGCAGGGCAGGGACGAATACTGGCTCTTGCTGCGCAGGCGCGAGACGGCGGTGCCGATGATGTCGCCATGGTCGAAGGGCAGCGGCGGCAGGCGGTCCACGCTGTGCAGGCGGACCTCGTCCCGCTCGGCCTGGGCGATGGTGGTGGCCGGTACCAGCGCGTAATACGCGATCGAGATCGACCAGCCGCGCGGATCACGCGCCGCACCGGAGAAGGTGGCCAGTTGTTCCAGATAGGGCGCGGCGATGCCGGTCTTGTCCAGCAGCACGCGGCGCGCGGCATCGCGCGCATCGACGTCAGTGCGCGCATGAATGTAGCCGCCGGGCAGCGCCGCCACCCCCTTGAAGGGCGCATGTTCGCGCTTGAGCAGCGCCACTTCCAGCCCCTCGGCCGTGAGCGTGAGCAACGCCACATCCACTGTGCAGATCACCGGATCCATTTTTCTCCTCGCCTTGTCCAAGTCCGGGAAGTCTAAAGGTACTTAGTGTCATTGTGAATCTATTTGTTGCGATTTGAATCACGGATGGCCTGTAAGCCATATTTGGAGAGCTAATCCAGAAAATTTACGAAGACCATGTTAGTTGCAAAATTAAATTAAGTGATCTACACTGGCCTCACCGTAACCCGACGCACTCCGAAAGGTGGACACCATGAAGCGCTCCCTGCATCTCCTCGTGATCGATCCGCAAAACGATTTCTGCGACCTGCCGGCGGATTGGTTACCGGTGGACCCGGCTACAGGCGGCATACTGCAGCCAGCGCTGCCGGTAGCGGGCAGCCATGCCGACCTGCAGCGCGTGGCGCGTCTGATCGACCAGGGCGGTACCGGCCTGTCGGCCATCAGCATCACCCTCGACGCCCACCACAGGCTGGACATCGCCCATCCCACGTTCTGGCAGCAAGCCGATGGTGCGGCGGTCACGCCTTTCACCCAGATTGAGGCCGCGCAGGTCCGTGCCGGCGCGTACCTGCCACGTGATCCGCAAGCATTGCCGCGTGCGCTGGCCTATCTCGATGCCCTGGAAACCGCCGGACGCTATCGCCTCATGGTCTGGCCGGTGCACTGCGAGATCGGCAGCTGGGGCGGGGCGGTCCACGCCGATGTGCGCGCCGCCTACAACCGCTGGGAAGAACGCACGCTGGGCGTGGTCACCAAGCTGGGCAAGGGCAGCAACCCGTGGACCGAGCACTATTCGGCAGTGATGGCCGAAGTGCCGGATGACGACGATCCTGCCACCCAGCTCAACCGTGGCTTCATCGCCACCCTGGCACAGGCCGATACCGTCTACATCACCGGCGAGGCGGGCAGCCACTGCGTGCGCGCCACCACCGAGCACATCGCCGCCAACCTCGACGCCGCCGGCCGTGCCCGGCTGGTGCTGGTAACCGATTGCATGAGCCCGGTGGCCGGCTTCGAGGCGCAGTACCAGGATTTCCTGGCGGCCATGTCACAGGCTGGCGTGCGCCTGGCCACTTCGGAGCAGGTGCTGCAGGAACTGCAAGCCAACGCCTGACCCATCCACGTTGAAAGGAGTGCCCATCATGGCACCCGTCGTTCGTAGTTTGCTGGAAACCGATCTCTACAAGTTCACCATGTGGCAGGCCCTGCTGCACAGCCATCCCGGTGCCCAGGCCGAATACACCTTCGTGTGCCGCAACCAGCCGCAATTCCCGCTGGCCGAATTGAAAGAAGAGGTGGAGCGCGAGCTGGATCACCTGTGCAGCCTGCGCTTCAGCAGTGATGAACTGGCCTATCTGGCGCAGCTGCGCTACATGAAGAGCGACTTCATCGACTTCCTCGCGCTGTTCCGCTTCCAACGCAAGTTCATCGAGGTCAGCACCGAGGGCGAGCGCCTGTGCATCGTGGCGCGCGGTCCGCAGGTGCATGTCATGGGCTTCGAGATCTTCGTGCTCTACATCGTCAACGAACTGTATTTCCGCCGGATCGGCACGCCAGCGGCCGGGGCAGAAGCGCGCCGCCGTCTGGAGGAGAAGGTCGCTCTGCTGCACGCCTTCGCCACCGAAGCGCCGCGCCGCCACCCCTTCGAATTCTTCGACTTCGGCGTGCGCCGCCGCTACAGCGGAGCGTGGCAGGAGGAAGTGGTGGCCACGCTGGCGCGCGAGGTCCCGCAGTATTTCAAGGGGACCTCCAACGTCTGGCTCGCGAAGAAGTATCAACTGGTGCCGATCGGCACCATGGCCCACGAATACCTGCAGTCCTACCAATCCTTCGGTGTGCGGCTGCGCGATTTCCAGAAGGCTGCACTGGAAGACTGGGTGCAGGAATACCGCGGCGACCTGGGCGTGGCCCTGACCGACGTGGTCGGCATGGATGCCTTCCTGGCCGACTTCGACCTGTATTTCGCCAAGCTCTTCGACGGCCTGCGGCACGACTCGGGCGATCCATTCGAATGGGGCGAGAAGGCGCTGGCGCACTATCGCAAGCTGCGCCTGGATGCCAACACCAAGCGCCTGGTGTTCTCCGATGGACTGGACCTGCCGCAGGCGCTGCGTCTGTATCGTCATTTTTCCGACCGTGCCATGACCGGTTTCGGCATCGGCACCAACCTCAGCAACGACACCGGCATCGCGCCGCTGAACATCGTCATGAAGCTGTCGTCCTGCAATGGCCAGGCCGTGGCCAAGCTGTCCGATTCGCCGGGCAAGACTTTGTGCAAGGATGAAACTTTCCTGGCCTACCTGCGCCAGCTGTTCGGCATCGCTGCGCCGGCCACCCCTGCCTGAGCCGCTGCGGCGGCAGAAAGGATGCATCATGCTTCGCATCGCCATCGCCCAATGCAATCCCACCATCGGTGACTTCACCGGCAACCTGGCGCTTCACCTCGATGCCCTGCAGCGCGCCGCCGGGGCCGGTGCCGACCTGGTGGTCTTTCCTGAACTCTCGGTCTGCGGCTACTACCCCGGCGATTTGCTGGAAGAAGCACGCTTCCTGGCGCAGGCCGAGAAAACTTTGCAATCGGTCATCGACGCCACCCGCAGCCTGCCCGGACTGACTGCCGTGATCGGCGCGCCACGCCGCAATCCCGGTCCCGGCAAGCCGCTCTTCAACGCCCTGCTGGCCGTGCGCGAGGGTGCCATCGTGGCCGAGTATCACAAGCAGTTGCTGCCGGTGTATGGCGTCTTCGATGATGGCCGCCATTTCGAGCCGGGTCCGGAGAGCGCCTGTGTGTTGCCGATCAAGGGAGTGCGGGTCGGCTTCCTGATCTGCGAGGATGGCTGGAACGACGACTTGCGCAGCTATCGCGTCAATCCCTTCGAGAAGCTGGCGCAGGCCGATGCGCAACTGGTGGTCTCCATCAATGCCAGCCCGTCGGACGTCGGCAAGCGCAGCCAGCGCCACGCCCTGTTCCAGGCCGCCTGCCTGCGCCGCCAGATGGCGCTGCTCTACGTCAACCAGGTCGGCGGGCAGGACCAGCTGGTGTATGACGGCGGCTCCTTCGCCATGTCGCCGCTGCAGGGACTGGCCTTCGAGGCGGCGCGCCTGGCCGAGGATTTCCAGGTCATCGCCTTCGAGAGCGGGCGCTTCCTGCGCAGCGACGGTGTGGGCGAACCGGTCCGCGCAGACCAGACCCTGGCCACGCCCGAATTCCAGCGCCGCCAGATCCTGCTGGGCCTGCGCGACTATGCGCGCCGCTGCGGCTTCGGCAAGGTGGTGGTCGGCTCTTCCGGTGGCATCGATTCGGCGCTCACCATCGCGTTGGCCGTGGAGGCGCTGGGGGCCCAGAACGTGGTGGCGGTGACCATGCCGTCGATGTTCTCCAGCACCGGTTCGGTCGATGATTCCGAAACGCTTTGCCAGGCGCTGGGCGTGACGCTGTTCCGCCATCCCATTTCCGATCTGGTGCGCGAGTTCGAGGACGGTTTTGCCAAGGCCTTCGGCGCACCCCTGCGCGGGCTGCCGCTGGAAAACCTGCAGGCCCGCGTGCGCGGTGCCATCCTCATGGAGTATTCCAACGGCTATGACGCGCTGCTGCTGACCACCGGCAACAAGAGCGAGATCTCGGTCGGCTACTGCACCCTGTATGGCGATACCAACGGTGGCCTGGGCCTGATTGGCGATCTCTACAAGACCGAGGTCTATGCCCTGGCGCGCCACCTCAATGCGCAGGCCGGCCGCGAGATCATCCCCGCCGCCATCATCGACAAGGCCCCCTCGGCCGAACTGGCCCCGGACCAGCGCGATACCGACAGCCTGCCGCCTTACGAGGTGCTCGACGAGATTCTCAAGTGGCACATCGAAGGCAGCCGCCTTCCTGCCGATGAAGCCCGTGCGGCAAGCCGCGCAGTCGAACAGCTCAGCGGAACCGAAACCGGGGCTGCACTGGTCGAACGCATCTGCCGCATGGTGGCGCGCAACGAATACAAGCGCCGCCAGTCGCCGCCGGTGATCCGGGTGCGTGCCCGGGCCTTCGGCAGCGGACGGCAGATTCCGATCGCAGTGCGCTATTGAGGCGCTGGCCGTCATCCGTCATTCAGGTGAACGGCCGTTCGACCCTGTTGATAAAAATTAAGGAAAGCGCATGCCCGTCCTGACTCCGCAATACGATGCCGCCGTGGTGATCGGCCGCTTCCAGCCCGTGCACAACGGCCACCTGCACCTGCTGCATCACGCGCTGGAGCGCGCGGCCACGGTGATCGTGGTGCTGGGTTCGGCCTTCCACGCCCGCAACACCAAGAACCCTTTTACCTGGGAAGAGCGCGCCGCCATGATCGCCGGTGCCATGCCGCCGGGCCAGCGTGAACGCCTGCGTTTCGTCGCCACCCGCGATTACTACGACGATCGCCGCTGGTCCGCCGAAGTGCGCCGCCTGGTCGCGGCCGAGACCGATCCCCAGGCAAGGGTGCTGCTGGTCGGCCACTTCAAGGATGCCTCCAGCTACTACCTGCGCCACTTCCCGCAATGGCAGCTGGAAACCCTGCCGCGCGCGGGCGACATCGACGCCACCGACATTCGCAATGTCTGGTTCGAGGCCGAGGATCTGGAAGTCAGCCTCGACGTTCTCGACACGATGGTGCCGCCCAGCGTGCGCCACTACCTGCGCGCCTGGTCGCTGTTGCCGCATTACGCCGCCCTGGTGGAAGAACATCGCCAGTTGCGCAAGTATCAAGCGGCCTGGGCTGCGGCACCTTATCCGCCGGTCTTCACGACAGTGGATGCCGTGATCCGTGCGGCGGACCACGTGCTGCTGGTACAGCGCAAGGGCTTTCCGGGGCGCGGGCTGTGGGCCATCCCCGGCGGTTTCCTGGACCAGCGCGAGCGCCTGATGCAGGCCGCCCTGCGCGAACTGGCCGAGGAAACCAACCTGGCCGTGCTGGATGTGACGCTGGAAGAGGCGCTGGTGGACGTCAAGATTTTCGATCACCCCGACCGCAGTGCGCGCGGCCGCACCATCACTCACGCTTACTACTTTGACCTGCGCCTGGAACAGCTGCCCGAGGTCGAGGCCGCCGATGATGCGGCCCAGGCGGTGTGGACACCGATTGCGCAACTGGCGGCGATGGAAGCGAGCTTCTTCGACGATCACTTCCATATCCTCGATACCTTCCTCAACCTTACCGGCAGCGAGTGAGACCATGGCCATCTCTGAAGCTGTCGACACCGCCGAGCCCATCGCACCGCATAGTCCGGCGCTGCCGGACCTGATGCCCGCCGCCCTGCAGCAGCTGCTGGAAAACCGCCTGCCACGCGTGATCCGGCGCGAGCCCGACCAGGACGATGCAAGGCGCTGGCGGCGCTGGGAGATCGGCGGGCGCACCGTGCAGATCGCCCAGCCCGTGACTTTCACGCCCTATGCCTCGGCGCAGCCTTGCTCGGCGCGCTGCCGCTTCTGTTCCGAAACGCTGGATGATGGCGGCCCGCACGCCGCAGCGCTGCGCCCCGGTCCGCAGTACGGCGCGCAGCTCCGGCAAGCGCTCGCTGCGCTGTGCGGGCTGCCGCTGTCGTGGTCGCTGTCGGGACTGGAGACCACCGATGACGCCGGCTGGATGCTGTCCATGCTCGACGCGCTGCAGGAGCACGCGCGCCAGTCACCCGTGCAGGGCAGCGTGCTCTACACCAATGGCGCCGGCCTGGCCACGCCGCGGGGCGCGGAGCTGGTCACGCGCCTGCAGGCTTTTGATCTGGGCTGGGTGGAACTGTCGCGCCATCATCATGAGGCCCAGGCCAATCAGGCCATCATGCGTTTTCGCAGCGGACAGGCGGTTGCCACGCAGGCCGGCATTGACGCCACGCTCACGCAACTGGTGCCGCAGTTGCCGGTGAAGCTGGTGTGCATCGTGCAGCAGGGTGGCATCGATGGCGTGCCCGCGCTGAAAGCCTATCTGCGCTGGGCGCAACAGCGCGGCGTGACGGCGGTGATCCTGCGTGAGTTCTCGCAACTCGGACCGCAATACCGCAACAACGTCACGGCCCGCTACATCGGCGGCGCGCGCATCGATGTGGCGGCGTTGCTGGCAGCCTGCCTGGCCGATCCGGAACTGAGCGCCGAAGCGCAACCGGTGCACGCCACCTCCGGCTACTACTTCTGGAACGTGGTGCTGCACTGGCGCGGCATGCAGCTCACCTTCGAAGCCTCGGACTACGTGCGCATGCATGCGCGCCATGCCAGCGGACGCATCTACAAGCTGGTGTTCCATGCCAATGGCCGCCTGTGCGGCGGCTGGAATCCCGAACAACACGTGCTGCTGGAAACCACCGGTGCCGCGCCCATGCGTGGTCGCGCGCTGCAGCCGCTGCAGCTGCTGCGGAGCCCGTGATGAACGACAACAGCTGGCTGCACCTCAGCAGGCAGGACCCTGCCTGGACCCTGCCACAGGAGCTGGCCGAGACCGATCCCTTCGGCGCGCGCGATTGCGGCTGGGTGGAGCAGATGCAGCCGTTCATTGCGCACCTGTGCCCGCCTGACGGCAAGGTGCTCGATCCCTTCTGCGGATTTGGCAGTACGCTGGTCGCCGCGCACAGCGTGGGCCGCGCGGGCATCGGCATCGAGATAGATGGCCAGCGCGTGGCATTGACGCGCCAGCGGCTGCAGCGTCTCGGGGCCGATGGTCCGCCACAGCAAGTGTTGCAAGGCGATGCCACGGCGCTCGCGCATTCCCTGCCGCCGGTGGACCTGGTGTTGAGCAACGTGCCTTACTTCGGCTGCCAGTGGCCGGACGCCTCCGACGCCGCGCACGCTGGACAGCTTTACGCCAGCCAGACCTACGCCGGTTTTCTCGGCATGCTGGAGCGTCTGCTGCGCGCATTGCGCGACTGTTTGCGGCCCGGCGGCTGGCTGGTGCTGTGCGCCGAGAATCTGCGGGTGGGCGAGCAGTTCGTGCCGCTGGCCTGGGATCTGGCGCGGCTGATGGCGGACCGCTTCCGTTTCGTCGAAGAACGCATCCTGATCTATGACCGCGCCAGTGCGCCCGAGATGCCCGGCCAGCTGCGCAGCAATCGTTCGCATGAATACGCGCTGATCGCGCGCCATCTGCCGCACGCCATCGATACGGAGCAGACCCTTGCCGTGCTGCAAGCGCTGCAGTTGGCGCATCCGGGGTTCGTCCTTTACGGCAGTTTTGCGCGCTGGCTGCAGGATTTGCTGTTGCCGCAGGCGCCCGCCGATGCGGATCTGTTGCTGCCCGACGATCCGCGTCTGGTCGCTGCCGTGTGCCACTGGCTGGAACAGCAGGGCTTCGCGCTCACCTGCTGGGGCGCACCGTTCTCGGCCGCCATGGCCGGCTCCGCTGCGGCCGTGCTCCCGGAGCGCCACTACCTGCGTGCCGTGCGGCTCGACCGTGCGGGCCGGCAGGTGCGGCTGGACCTGTGCCTGCGCGATGCGCAGCACGATGTGGCAACTGTTCTTCCGCATGCAGTTTTCCGTCACGGCTTGCCCCTGGTGCCGCCAGCGCTGTTGCAGGGCCCCGGCTGAGCTGGTGTGATCACTGCGCTGCATCGTTTATTCACCGCCTGTGCTCCCGCTTTCAATGCGCCTCATGCCAAAATGGCATGGGGCGCTGCTCATGCCATTTCGGTATAGTGGCTGCGTTCCAAAGGAGGGTCGCCGCCAGGCACAACGTGGCCGGCACCAAAGACAAGCCGCCGGATCAGCGCGGCAAGCCAACGGGGTAGGGAAGATGGAAATCAAATGGGTGGAGGACTTCCTCTCGGTCGTCGATACGCTGAACTTCAGCCGCTCGGCCAAACTGCGCAATGTCACGCAACCGGCCTTCGGCCGCCGCATCCGCTCGCTGGAAACCTGGCTGGGTGCCGAACTGTTCGATCGCTCGTCCTATCCCTGTACGCTCACGCCGGCTGGTGAATCCTTCGTCCCGATCGCCAAGGAAATGCTCAACCAGTCGATGCAGGCGCGGCTGGTGCTGCGCGGCCAACTGGCGGGGGCGCAATCCTCGGTACGCTTTGCGATGCCGCACACGCTCTTGCTGACGGTGTTCCCCAAGCTGCTGTCGGAAATCGAAAAGACCATCGGCGCCATCGCCACCACCGTCATGGCCGGCAACGTGCACGATGCCGTCATGGCCCTGGTGGAACGCAACTGCGACCTGCTGCTGTGCTATGACCATCGCCAGCAGGGCATCGCCCTCGATACCGAACGCTATGCCGTGCTTTCGCTGGGCAAGGAGCCGCTGCGTCCCTATGTCAAGACGCTGCCCAGTGGCCAGCCCAAGTATGTGTTGCCGGGTACGCCCAATGATCCGCAACCTTTCCTCAGTTATTCCCCGTATTCCTCGCTCTCGCGCATCGTCGAGAAGGCCCTGCATTCCAGCCCGCGCCGCGTGCACCTGTTCCGCCGCTTCGAGACCGACCTGGCTGAAGGCTTGAAGAGCATGGCCGTCGAAGGCCACGGCATCGCCTGGCTGCCGGCCAGTGCGGTGTCGCGCGAGATCGCCGAGGGCAAGCTGACCCTGGCCATCGCCCCGAACGACAGCGAAGCGCTGGAGCAGGGGCTGTGGTGCGACGAGATGGATATCCGCGTCTATCGCCGTCTGGATGGTGCCAATCCGGACATAGACCGGATTTGGAACTATCTCAAGGCCGAGCACGGCACGCCGTAATTTTTCCTGCATTTTTTGAAGCCAAGGTCCCGCATGAAATTTCTCACCAACCAGCAGGTCAGCGAACTGCTGACCACCGAAGACGCCATCGCCTCCATGCGCGAGGCCTTTGCCCACGCCGCCGAGGGCGCGCACCAGGGGCGCGTGCGCACCAGTGCTGCCAATGGCGTGATGCTGTCGATGATGGGGGCGGTCATTCCGTCGGCGGGGATCGCCGGGGCCAAGGTCTACACCACCATCAAGGGCCAGTTCAAGTTCGTCATCCAGCTGTTCTCCAGCGAGACCGGCGCACCGCTGTGCACGCTGGAAGGTGACGCCATGACCGGCCTGCGCACTGCGGCCGCAACCGCAGTGGCCTGCGATGCGCTGGCCCGCAGGGACGCCGCCACCCTGGCGGTGATCGGCACCGGCGTGCAGGCGCGTTCGCACATTCCGGCGCTGCTGCAGGTGCGGCCGTTCAAGGAAGTATTGATCGCCGGCTTGTCGGGCCGCGAAGCCCTGGCCGAGGAAGTCACGCGCACCCTGGGCGTTCCGGCGCGCGTGGTGAGCATCGATGAAGCCGCCGCCGCAGCGGACGTGCTGGTCACCGTCACCCGTTCAGCCACGCCGCTGTTCGATGGCAAGCTGCTGCGTCCGGGGACTTTCGTCGCCGCCGTCGGTGCCTCCAAGGCCAACGTGCGCGAACTGGACGACACCGCCATCGGCCGTGCCGCCGCACTGTTCGTGGAATGGAAGCCGCAGGCGCAGCAGGAGGCCGGCGACCTGGTGCAGTGCGCACCGGGCGTGTTCGCGTGGGACAAGGTGATGGAACTGGCGCAGGCTGTCGATGGCAGCATGCCTTATCAGCGCCAGGACGAGGACATCGTCATCTACAAGGCCATCGGCATCGGGCTGGAAGATGTGGCGCTGGCAGGGCTGGCGTATCGCAAGGCGTGCGCGCAGTACGGCTGGTAAGCCGAATCTGGGTTGCATGAAAAAAGGCGCTGCGGATTTTCCCGCAGCGCCTTTTTGTTGGGGGCAGCCTCGAATCAGGCAGTCACTTTCTTGTTCTTGGCGGCCGCTGCCGGTTTGGCCCGCAAGGCGGTGGCGGTGGCGATGAGCACCACGGCAATGCCGGTCACGGTGCCCACGGTCACCGGTTCATCCAGCAGCAGCCAGGCCCACAGCGAAGCCGTCATCGGCACCAGGAAGGTCACCGTGATGGCCTTGGTCGCCCCTTCTGCGGCAATCAGTTGGAAGAACAGTGCGTAAGCGATACCGGTACAGACCACGCCCAGCACCAGTACAGATAACAAGGCAGGCAGGGTGCCGGCCTGCAGCGCATGCGGCATCGACGGCGCAGCCAGCGGCAGCAGGCACAGGGCAGCGGCGAACTGGCTGCCGGTGGCCATGGCGATGGGCGGGATGCCGCCGGCGCGCATGCGCGTGAAGGTGGCCGCAAAACCATAGCTGACCGCCGCACCCATGGCCGCCAGCACTCCGGCGATCACCAGCGCATCGACCGGTGCCGGGCCGATGCCGACCAGCACCGCCACACCGACCAGGCCCAGCACGAAGGCCCCGGTACGCACCAGGCTCAGCCGTTCGCCCAGCAGCAGGAAACCGAACATGGCCGTGAAGATCGGTGCCAGCGAATTCATGGTGGCCATGTAGGCCGAGGGAATGTGCAGCGCCGACCAGGCAAACAGCGCGAAGGGCAGGGCGGTATTGAAGATGCCGATCACCAGGTAGGGCAGCCAGTTGCGTCGCCACTGCAGCGGCACCCCGCGCATGCGGGCAAAGGCCAGCAGCGACAGCGTGGCCAGCGAGGCACGGCCGAAGGTGGTCAGCATGGGGCCGAAGACCGGTGCGGCGATGCGCATGAGCATGAAGCTGGTGCCCCAGATGGCAGCCAGCAGCAACAGCTTGGCAATGTTGGAGGAAGACATGGATATGGGCGGCAGGTATGGCCAGTGGGAGGTCGATTGTACGGCCACTTCCTCGAGCCGTCCCGGTACAGTTGGCAGCTTTGTACCGGGCCACTTGACTGCGGCGCAACAGACACTCGGGAGGATGATGGGGAACTGTGCATGTCACCGTACCGGCACACCTGCTAGGCTTGCATCTTTGATCCCCCTGTACAGGAGCCTGCATGCTGACGATCTACGGCCGTGACAATTCCATCAACGTACGCAAGGTCCTGTGGGCCTGCAGCGAGCTGGACATTGCCTTCGAGCGGCAAGACTGGGGCATCGGTTTCAGGGCGACCAGCGAGCCGTCCTTCGTTGCCATGAATCCCAATGCGATGGTGCCGGTGATTGATGATGATGGCTTCGTCCTGTGGGAGTCCAACAGCATCCTGCGCTATCTCGCCGGGCAATACGGTGACGGTGCGCTGTATCCGCAAGCACCGCGTCTGCGCGCGCGCATCGACCAGTGGATAGACTGGCAGGCCAGCGACCTCAACCGCAGCTGGAGCTATGCCTTCATGGCGCTGGTGCGCAAGTCGCCCGAGCATGGCGATGCGCAGCAACTGGCGGCCTCCATCGCCGGCTGGACGCGCTTCATGCAGGTACTGGAGCAACAGTTGCAGCACAGTGGCGGTTTCGTGGCGGGTCCTGAATTCACGCTGGCCGATATTCCGGTCGGGTTGTCGGTCAATCGCTGGTTCGGCACGCCCTTGGAGCATGCGCCCTTGCCGGCCGTGGCAGCGTATTACGAGCGTCTCAGCGAGCGGCCCGGCTTCCGTGCCTACGGCCGCAACGGCATGGCCTGATGGCGGCGGGCGCGGTACACTGCGGCCTTGCGCATGCGCGCCCATTTCCGTCCTGCAGGTTCACCATGGCCACCCGAAAGAAAAAACTGCTCTTCCTTGCCGCCTTCCTTGGCTGTCTGCTGCTGGCCAGCGTTCCCTTGTGGACTTTGCTGTTTTACTGATTTGTTTTGATTGCTTGCGCCTGCTCGAAATCGTATCAGGCGTTACTAAAAATCCTTCCAGGATTCGCTCTTCTTTTGTGCCCGGTGCGGGCCGTTGCGTCTTGCCCCGGCATGATGTGCGGCCTTGCTGCGGCACCGGCTGAAGGCTTCTTTCGGATTCTCTTCTTCGCGCTGCGGCTGATGTCATCACTGCAGAGGAGGAGCGTATGCCACAAGCCTTCATCACGATTGGAGACAAGACCAGCCACGGCGGCACGGTCATCTCCGGCGATCTCACTTTCATGGTCCACGGCAAGCCGGTGGCGCGCGTGGGCGACCAGACGGTCTGCCCCCGGTGCCAGGGGACCTTCGCCATCACTACCGGCGCGGGCGACATGTTCTCGCTCGGCGCGGCCGTGGCACGCCACGGTGACCGCACCGCCTGCGGCGCCACACTCATCGCCAGCCAGGCTACCAGCACGCATGCCGAGGGGCGGATTGCCAGTCCGGAATTCCTGGCCGCTGAGGCCCAGCTAGCCAAGGCCGGCGCCGGGAACGCTGCATCGGACGATTCCGGCCTCTGCCTGAGCTGCATGCGCGATGCTGCCGTCAGCGGCGCCACCCTGCTGGTGCGCAGCTGATGGCGGCCGACATCATGAAGCGACTGGCCGAGGCCAGGAAGACCATGCCGGCACTGCAGCTGTACGTCCTCGTGGACGGACTGCACTACGAGTCCTGCACAAATGCAGCGCTACGGGAGGGACCCGGCGTCATTGCGCTCTTTGCCGACACTGTGGATGTCCATCTGGCACCCGCCGGGCCCTGGCTGCTGGCGGTCGAGAAGCTGTCCCCTGCGTTGCTGGAGCAGATCAGCCGCCTGGAAGCGATTGCTCCGGCGGTTTCCTGGATCATTGGCCCGCAGGATCTGCAGGGCCTCGCGCAACTATTGCGCTTGTGCATGCAGATGGGCTTGCCCGACGGACGCACTGCACTGCTGCGTTTTTGGGATCCGCGTGTGTTGGCCGCAGCAGCGCGTGACCTGAAGGCAGCGCAGCGCCACACGCTCTTCGGCCACCTGTTTGAATGGCACCTGCTGCTCGATGGCCGCCGGGTTCACATCGGGAGGCCGACATGATTCGTCTCGATGAAGACGACCTGGCGCGTTTGCGTGCACGTGATACCGAACACTTCATTGCTGCCGTGGCCGACCAGTTCCTCTCCGAGCGTGGCGACCTGCAGCGCGTGCCAGGCCGCAGCGAGGTAATCCGGCGCATGCGCGAGGCCTATGAGCATGGTTTGTCGCTGGGCTTCGGGGCGCTGTCCCACCTGATCTACATGATGTATCTGTCGGCCGATTGGCCGGGTCTGTTCCGTCGTCCGGGCACCGTGCGTTACCTTCGCCGGCCGGGTGCCACGCCCGAACAAAGGCTCGATGACATGATCGCCGTCCTGCACAAGCTGGCCGCGCCGCAAGATGAGGAGCGCAAATCATGATCGCTCCCGTCGTGGCGGTGCCGCTGCTCAGCAGCGAGATTCTCGGATGGATAGGGCTGGGTGCATCGGCGGCTGCAGCCGGTGCCGGGGCGGCCATTTACAGCAGTTCGCGCAGGGCTGAAGAGGCCAAGTCCTCCCCATTGAGTCAGGCCGATGTACTCAAGAAAGATCAGTCCTGCAAGCGCTGTCCCCCCGCAGCGGGGAGCCTGGTGCCACGCAACTGGCACATGTCTGAAGAGGCGCGGGCCTATCAGGCGCGTGTGACCGGGTTTGCACCCTATACCGAGTGGGCCTTCGATGACATTGATTTCGATGGATTCCAGCTCGGCCCGTGTCTGCTGCAAGAGGCCAAGGCACGGTATGCGCAGTTTTTTGACAGAAAGACGGGTGAGCCCAGTTCTTCTATGGATTGAAGGGGTACCCGAATCTGTTGAAACAAGCCGCCGCGCAGAGTGCGACGGTATTGAAGTCCAGTCCTGCCCGCTTGTACTGGTACGTGCAGGATCATTTGGTCTTTCGTCATCTGAGCGAGGTCTTTCTTGCCAACAAGCTCCCCATCCAACTTTTTCATAAGCCCTGATCATGCATCTTGTCATCAACTTTGCCTTTGCTTCAACGCTCGCCACCTTGCCCAGCGCATCCGAACATTTCTCCATACTGTGGAAAGTCGCGCTTCTTTTGGACGCCGTGGGCATGCCGCTGGACGACTGGTGCCCTCCAGCTGACACGCCGGAAGATGCCCGGCGCATCCAGGCATTTGAAAGAGACGGTCCTACACGCGCTGCACTGGCCATTGTGGAAGAGGAGGAGCGCAGTGATCCTGCCAACGGCTTTCGTTATCTTGGTATCTGGAACGGCTATGAAGAAGAGGGCGGCTCCGCCATCCTGCTCGGATTGCAGCAGGCCGATGGACCCGGCAATTCCACTTTCCGCCTGCAGGCGCAGGCGGTGCCATCCCTGAGTCGGAAGGCCAATCTGATCAAGGTGCTGACGGGGCTCTCGCTGCAATGGCAGCCTCCCTTCATCGCGGTCGACCCTGACGGATATGGCATGCACCACAAGGTCTTCGCCGATCGCCCCGGCGCCGGATGGTTGCTGTATCTGCCAAGCAGGATCACGCGCGCCCAAGTCCCCGAGGCTGCCGAGCTGCTGGCGGTATTGAACGAGGATGGTCAGCAGCGCGGCACCATCATCGTCTCGGTGGCGGGCGATGCGTTTGACGATGAAAATCCCGATCACATCCAGGCCGCCAACGCCATCGAAATCCGCCTGGCCGACCAGGACCTGCTGCCGCGCTACGCTGCCCTGTAACGCTCACGCAAAAAAATCCCCCGGGTCCGACGACCAGGGGGCCAACATCATTTCATCGCGATTCAGGCAGACACACACCAGGCGGCACCGGACACGGTGCCGTCCCGCTCGCTCAATACGGCAGCCGATGGGGCGGCAGGCTGGCACGGCTGGCCAGCGGATGATGCCGCCAGCGCGCTTCGGCCAACAGGTAGATGCCCGTTGCCGACAACGCAACGGTCACCAGCGTAGAGAGAACGGCAGTCAGCAGGAAGGTGGTGAACATGATGATCTCCTCAAGACGACTTCATCTTAGGAGAAAGCACCGCCGGTGGCTCTAGTGATTTTCCCTAGAAAACAAACAAGCCGCTCAGGGAATCCCTGAGCGGCTTGCAGACCGGCAATGCTGTCATCCTGTCATGCTGCCAAGGCAGCAAGCCCCGCAGCACGATGCCGCATCAGTGCATCAATAACGTTCCAGCCAGTGTGCGTAAGGTGCCGGCAGCGTCCAGGAAGGGCGCTCCACGCCCAGCTCCTTGGCGGCCTGATAAGTCCAGTGCGGGTTGGCCAGATGCGAACGGCCCACCATCACCAGGTCGAGCTGGCCCTCCTTGACGGCGCGTTCGGCCAGTTCCGGCGTGCCGAAACCCCAAGCCGAAGACACCGGCACACCAGCCTCCTCGCGCACGCGCTTGGCGATCGGACCGAGGAAGGCCGGGCCCCAGGGGATCTGCACTTCCGGAATGGTGAAACCGATGGTCACGCTGATCATGTCCATGCCGATCTCCTTGAACTGGCGCACCACGCCGATGGAGTCGACCAGCGTCTGCTCGTCGCGGCCATCGTATTCCAGCACGCCGAAGCGCACCGTCAGGGCCAGGTGTTCCGGCCACACTTCACGCACGGCGCGCAGGGTTTCCAGCAGGAAGCGGGCGCGGTTTTCCACGCTGCCGCCGTAGAGGTCATCACGCTGGTTGGAATGCGCCGAGAAGAAGCTCTGGCCCAGGTAGCCGTGGGCGAAGTGCAGCTCCAGCCATTCGAAGCCGGCATCACGCGCGCGGATGGCGGCATCGACGAAGTTCTGGCGCACGCGGGCGATGTCGTCCAGGCTCATGGCCTTGGGGACCTTGGGCAAGCCCTTGCCAAAAGCAATCGCGGACGGGGCGATGGTGTCCCAGCCGCGTGCATCGTCGGCGGCCATGTGGTCGTCGCCTTCCCAGGGACGATTGGCGCTGGCCTTGCGGCCGGCGTGGCCGATCTGGATGCCGGGCACGGCACCGGCGGCCTTGATGGCTTGCACCACCGGCACGAAGGCTTGCGCCAGCTCGTCCGACCAGATGCCGGTGCAGCCCGGCGTGATGCGGCCTTCCGGGGCCACGGCGGTGGCTTCCACGATCACCAGGCCGGCACCGCCACGGGCGATGCTGGCGTAGTGCGACAGGTGCCATTCGTTGGCCTTGCCGTCCACCGCCATGTACTGGCACATGGGCGGGACGGCGATGCGGTTGCGCAGATTCAGGTCCTTCAGCTTGAAGGGAGTAAAGAGAGCAGACATGGGTGGCTTCTTGTCAATGATGAAAATGAGATCAACAAGCGCTGCACTGGCACAGCACTCGCTTCGTTTGTTCGTAAATCTTCGAACTATGGAAGGAGTATAACCCAGGGTGTATCATCTTGCAGATGCGTCCCTACAAACATCCCGAGATTGCCGAGTTCGTGCTGGAGCGCGTGCTCTACGCGCTGAGCGATTCGATCCGCCTGGAGATCGTGCGCCACCTGGCGCGCGTGGAATGTGCGACCTGCGGCGAACTCGATGGCGGGCGTCCCAAGTCCACCGTCTCGCACCACTTCAAGGTCTTGCGCGAAGCCGGCCTGGTGCGTACCGAGAGCAATGGCACCACCCACATCAACACCTTGCGCAGCGCCGATATCGAGCAGCGCTTTCCGGGTTTGCTGTCGGCCATCCTGGCCCAGCACGACAAGCTGCCCGCCCGCCGCAAGAAGGCGGCCTGAAGCCTTCCCGTCCGCTCAGAGCTTGCCGGCCTTGACGTCGGCGTCTACCGCCACGAAGGCCGTGGCCATCGCATACTGTTCTGCCTCCACCGAGGTATTGCCGCGAAAGTCCTCGCACACCACGCGCCGGAAGGCGACCGGGTTGTCATTGCGATGCAGCTGGTAACTGCCGACCCAGGTACCGTCGATCTGTTCCCTGCTGCTGACCCGGATGAAATAGCCGTGATGTTCGGCCACGTCATTGTCGAGCTGGGTATCGATCACCGCACGCGCGTAACCCACACCGGCCACCTGTGCCGAGGCCACCGAAGCGAAGGGATTGCCGTGCAGGCCGGGGGCCGGTTCGCCATCGATCTGCACGGTGCAAAGGACGTCGCCATCGCGTTGCTGCGTGCAGGAGACGCTGATGTGCTTGCCGCGATAGGTGGCACCGTAGGTAGGGAGCATGCGTGCTTTCAAGAAGAATTGCCTGGGCGCTATAGTGGCGCGATCGTTCACCGTGGTCAATCAACTTGCAGCCGGCATGGCGTGACAGCCGCGTAAAAAAAGGCCCGCATGTTGCCATGCGAGCCTTTCCTTTCACAGCGACGATTTGCGCAGCAGATCAGGACCCGTGCTTGGCCAGACCCTCGCGCATCCGGCGCACTTCCTTCTCCGACACGGCCCCTGCCTGGTTGCTCCAGCCCTGGCGCACGAAGCTGGCCAGTTCTGCCGCTTCCTTGTCCGAGAGGCGATGGGCGAAGCCAGGCATGACCAGGATCGACGGTGCCTTCTCGGTGGACGGCGTGCGCGCCCCGGCCAGGATCACGTGCAGCAATGCGCTGGGATTGTCGGCATTGACCACGGTCGCGCCATCGAGTACCGGGAAGATGCCCGGCGCGCCCTTGCCATTGACGAAGTGGCAGGCCGCGCAGTTGTCCAGGTACAGGCGCTCGCCCAGGCTCAGGTCCTTGGCGGCCGTGAGTTTCTTCGTGGTCGCCTCGGCCCCTTGCGGCGTGACGCGCCCGCTGCTGGCGGAGGCCACCGGCGAGAGCGTCTTCAGGTAAGCGGCGATGGACTGCAGGTCTTCCGGCTTCAGGTGCGCCGTGCTGTGTTCCACCACCAGGCTCATCTCGCCCGCCACCGACGCGGTCTTGTTGCGGCCGGTCTGCAGGTAGTCGACGATGTCCTGCGCACTCCAGTGCGGCATGCCGCGCAGCGACGGTACGGCCCAGCCATTGAGGTCGCCGCCCGAGAGGAACTGCGCCTGGCTGCTGTCGCTGGCCTTCTCGTTCATGGCGAAACCGCGCGGGGTGTGGCAGCTGCCGCAGTGGCCCAGGCCCTCGGCCAGATAGGCGCCACGCTTGATCTCGGCGCTCCAGCCGTCCTGTTCCTTGAACGGCTTGTCATTGGCGAAGAAGACATTCCACAGCTTCATCCCCCAGCGGATGTTGAACGGGAAGCTCATGCTGCTGGCCGGCGGCGTGGAGGCCACCGGTTTCACCCCTTGCATGAAGTAGGTGTAGAGGGCGTGGATGTCCTCGTCACTCACCTTGGCATAGCTGGGGTAGGGCATGGCCGGATAGAGCTGCGTGCCATCGGCGCGCACGCCGTGGCGCACGGCTGCAGAGAACTGGGCTTCGCTGTAGTTGCCGATGCCGTGTTCCTTGTCCGGCGTGATGTTGGTGGAATAGATGATGCCGTGGCCGCTGTCGATGGCCAGTCCGCCCGAATAGGCCGGCTTGCCGGCCGCGCTGTGGCAGGCCATGCAGTCGCCGGCACGCGCCAGGTATTGGCCGCGTGCCACCGTATCCTGGTCGGCCGCCTGCGCCACATTGAACACACCCAGCACGCCCAGCGACAACGCCAGTCCGGCCAGCAATGAAGTCATTTTTTTCATGTTCTCTCCCCCCTTCATGCCTGGACCAGCGGGCCGGGGTTCTTCAGGTACTGCGTCTTGATGGCGTGCGCGGCCATGAGCGTGATGGCCCCGATGGTAGCCGTCGGATTGGCCTGGAAGTTCTGCGGGAAGGCATTGCCGCCGGGGACGAAGACGTTGTGCACATCCCAGGATTGCAGGTACTTGTTCAAGGCCGAATCGCGCGGCGAATCGCCCATGATGGCGCCGCCCACGTTGTGGGTGGAGACGTACTTGGTGATGTCCCAATGCGAATCCAGGGCCAGGAAACTTTCCGACATGTGGTCGGGATTGAGCTCCTTGGAAATCTTGAGCACGATGTCGCGCAGGTAGCGCTGCAGCTTCAGTTCGTTCTGGCGCCAGTCGAAGGTCATGCGCAACAGCGGCTGCCCCCACGGGTCCTTGTAGTTCGGATCCAGGTCCAGGAAGTGGCCGCGATAGGACATGCAGGTGGTGGTGATGCTGATCTTCATGGAATGGTCGTACCAGTCGATCATGCCTTCCTTCCAGCCGCGTCCCCAGCTGGGCGTGCCCGGCGGCAGCGCCGTGCCGATCGGCGCGCCCGAGGCTTGCGAACTGTGGATCTTGGCACCGCCGATGAAGCCCAGCTTGATGCCATCGTCGAAGTTGCCGGGCGAGATGTCGTTGAACATTTCGCCGGTGGCACCGGCCGTGGCAAAGGAATTGAAGTGCTTGTCCTTGAAGAACAGCGTCGCCCCGCCATTGGACAGGAAGGCATAGTTGCGGCCGATGACGCCGGTCTCGGTGATCGGGTCATACGGCTTGCCGATGCCCGAGAGCAGCATCAGGCGCACGTTGGCGAACTGGAAGCTGGAGAGGATCACGATCTTGGCCGGCTGGAACACTTCCTTCATGTTCTCGTCGATGTAGGTCACGCCGCGTGCGGTCTTCTTGTCGGCGTGCAGGTCCACGCGGATGACGTTGGCGTTGACCTTGTAATCGAAGTTGGGCAGGCGCTTGACCACATCCAGGATGGTGGTCTGGGGCGAAGCCTTGGAATAGTTCAGGCAGGGATACTTGCTGCAGAAACCGCAATAGTTGCAAGGTGCAATTTGTGCGCCATACGGATTGGTCCAGGCCTGCGAGACATTGGCCGAGGGATTGGGGAAGGGATGGTAGCCCAGCTTGCGCGCCACGTCGGCGAACAGGGTGTTGTTGTAGGTATCGTGCAGCGCCGGCAGCGGATAGGGGTTCGAGCGCGGTCCTTCGAAAGGATCGCCGCCCGGCTGGATCTGGCCGCGCAGGTTGCCGGTATTGCCCGACAGGCCGCAGACCTTGTCGAAGAAATCGTAGTGCGGCTCGATCTCGTTCCAGGTGAAGGGGAAATCCTTGATGCGCATCTCGGGATCGAGACTGCTGTGCTTGTAGGCCTGGTCGGCGTAGGTCTTGAGCTTGAGGTCAGTCGGTGTGGCGCGGATCAGCACCGCCGTCCAGTGCAGGCCCGAGCCGCCGACGCCGGTACCGGGCGCGAAAGCGCCCCACTTGCGGGTCGGCAGCGCCTGCTGCGCGGTGTTGTAGCGCACCGTCAGCGCAGCATCGCGCGGGGTGGCGAAGACCTTGTTGCGGGTGGCGTAGCCGTACTGGTCGGCCGGCTTGGGATAGGCGAAGTCTTCCGGCGGACGGTCCGGGCCGCGCTCCAGGGCGCGTACCTTCAGGCCGGCCTGGGCCAGTTCGATGGCCATCAGGGAGCCGGCCCAGCCGAGGCCGACGATGACGACGTCGACGTCGTCGTTGGTAATGTTAGGCATTGAATTAAGTCAGTAAGAGGTTGCAGGCGTGAACGAGGAGACGGGGCCGCGCATCAGGCGCGCTTGCCCGACAGGCTCACCGGTCCCAGCGGATACTTCACGTTGTGCTGGTCCACCCATTCGGTATAGGCCGCACGCGCACCGGGGAAGCCGATGGCCACCCAGGCCTTCATGTCCTTGTTGCCGCCGTACATGGGATCGGCCAGGTAGCCGTTCTTGGTATCGCCCAGCAGCTGGCCGAAGAACTGCGAAGGCTTCATCGCCTTCTCGCCCAGCGCGGCAAAGTCCGCAGCGTTCTTCTGCAGCGAGGTCAGCAGGGCATCCTTGTCCTTGGCGTCCAGCTGCTCGAAGCGCTTGCCATGCTGTTGCTGGCTGATCTGCTGGGTCAGGTCGATGCCGATGCGGTAGACGTCCTGCGGCGCATAGGGAATCTGGAAGCCCAGCGTGGCCGGTGCATCGGTCTGGTGCGGCCCCTGCTGGTAGATGTCGCTGCCCAGGCCGGCATGCAATTGCTGGTCGATGAAGACCGGCACATTGGTTTCCAGCGCGCCCGGCCCGCGCCCTTCGGCGGGGATCAGGCGGTCGCAGGCGGCCAGGATGAAGAGCCATTGGGCGGCATTGAAGAACACCGGCTTGTAGTGTTGCAGCTCGATGCCTTCCAGGCCATCGGCCCGGGCCTGCTTGAGCAGGGGCAGCGAGACTAGCGGCACTGCCGCTGCGGTGGCCGCGAGGACGGCACGCCGCGAGGGACTGAACTTGGTGGTCATGATGTGAGCAAAGTGGAGTGGGTGGAAAACAAGCTGCGCGAGGCATCGGGACAAGGACGCATCGGGCAGGACTGCGCCCGCCATGACCGCTGCACGGCACGCGCGCCGGCACCCGCAATGCCGCGTGGAGCGGCCTGCGCAGGATGAGACGTCGTTGCAATGGAATGGGGCATGGGTCGCAATCTCAGAGTGGGTCAACGCGTCTCCGATCTTGCGTCCAGCTTGCGGGGCTGGCATTTCTTGTGATTCCCGGTCCTGGCCACGGTCTATCAGGGCAGGCGGGTTGCTCTATGGATGAGCGCACGCATTCTAACACCTCTAGTTGTCAGATGTCTTAAGACGCTGCCTCGCGGCAAGATCCTGCCATGGCCGTCTTCGGCTACACTGCTCATCCGCAGCATTGTCGCTGCAGACCCCGAATTCCGAGACCGAGACACCATGCAGATCCGCGACGCTACCCCTGCCGACATCCCCGGCATCACCCTGATCTTCAACGACGCCGTGGTCAATACCACGGCCATCTGGAGCGACAAGCTGGTGGACGACCAGAACCGCCAGGACTGGCTGGCGGCCCGTCGCCAACTGGGCTATCCGGTGCTGGTGGCGGTGGAGGGCGACAAGGTGCTGGGCTATGCGAGCTTCGGTGACTGGCGTCCCTTCGATGGTTTCCGCCATTCGGTGGAACATTCGGTCTACGTCCACAAGGATCACCGTGGCGAAGGCCTGGGCGTGGCCCTGATGCAAGCCCTGATCCCGCGTGCCCGCGCGGTCGGCAAGCACGTCATGGTGGCCGCCATCGATGCCAGCAATGTCGGCTCCATCGCCCTGCACAAGAAGCTCGGTTTCGAGCAGGTCGGCCACATGCCGCAGGTCGGCACCAAGTTCGGCAAGTGGCTGGACCTGGCCTTCCTGCAACTGACGCTGGATCAGCGCACTGACCCGGACAAGATCGGCAGCTGATTGCCGCAGCGTCAAACACGAAGGGCCGCATGGAAGCGGCCCTTTGTGTTGCTACTCAGCGATGCGAGGAAGGGGCTCACGGCCTCAGCCGTTGTGCTTTTCTCCCTCGTGCTTCTCGCCTTCATGCTTGTCGTTGGCGCGCTTGTCTTCCTCGTGTTTGGCCGCCTCGTGCTTCGCTTGCGCGTGCGCTTCCTGTGCATGGGGCGCTGCCTCATGCCGCTCGGGGGCGGCCTTCTGTTCGTGCTGCGGCGGACGTTCTTCACGGGGCGCGGCGGCAGCATGCGCCTGCATCTGCGGATGAAGGTTTTCCTGCTTCATCGCCTGGGCCTTTCTTTCCTCGGCCTGCTGGCGGGCCTGTTGCGCGGCATTCTGTTGCGCCTGTTCACGTTCGTGCGCTGCCTGCTGTTCCTTCTGCGCGCGCTGCTCCTGTTGTTGCTGCTGCAGTTGGCGTTGCTCCTGCTGTTCGCGCTGTGCCTGTTGTGGCGCTTCCTGATGCGGGCGCGCACCTGTTGCCTGCACGGCTTCCTTCTGCGCCTGCGGCTGTGCATGCAGGTTGGCCAGCGCCATCTTCTGCTGAGTTTCCTGCGCGCGCAGTGACGGCATCGCGCCGGGACGTGCATCGCTGGCCGTGAAATGCGGCATGCTCATGGCTGCCGGTGCCACCTGTTCGCGGCGATTGTCGATGCGGGTCTGGTTGTTGACGTTGCGCTCGTCGACATTGCGCACGTTGTTCACGTTGCTGACATTGCTGACGTTATTGACGTTGCTGACGTTGTTCACGTTGTTGTTCACCACGCGCGTATTGTTGACCGTCACGTTGTTGTTGGTCACGCGATTGATGACGGTGGTCGAGTGCGAGACATAGGTGGTGTTCTTGTACACCACGGCCGGCCGCTGCCAGTCGCCGGAGGGGCGATCGCCGCCACCGCCGCCACCCCAGTGCATGCCCCAGTCATGCCATCCCCAGTCACTGTGATGACTGATGGCCTCGCCCACGAACACGCCCACGCCGAAGGACAGTGCACCCACCATCACTTCATTGGCCACCGGGCTGGGCGGACGATAGGCGTAGCCCGGATACACCGGCACCGGCGGGCCATAGACCACGGCCGGGTTGTAGGCCGGCACGTAGACCGTGTCCGGCTGGCTGGATTCGATGACGATGGTCTGCGGCGGCGGCGGGATCACCGGGGCACCGGCGTAGACGGTGCGCGGCGCGGGCGCATCTTCCACCCGCGCGGTGTCGCTGCTGCGTACCGTGCTGACCACCTTCAGCTGCGAGGAACTCTTGAGATTGCCGGCCTGTTGCGCACGCAGGCGCAGGGCCTGGATGGCATTCATCACATCGTTGGGATCATTGACGAAGGCATCGCCCAGCGAGCGCGTCCAGTCGGGATTGGCGGCCATCTGCGACAGGACCGCCGGGAACATGGTGAGCGATTTCACGCTGACATCCCAGGGCTGCTTGTCTTCGGCTGCCTGCAGGATATCGCCCTTGAGCGCGCCATTCTGTCCCAGCCACTGGTTGGCGGCGACGATCTGGTCCGGGTAGGTGGCCCCGGCCAGCACTTGCGCCACCAGCTTGTCCGGGAACAGGGCGATGGGGGCCACCATCTGCGACAGTTGCTCGGCCGTGGGCGGCGTGTAGGGCGGCGTGGTCGGCGCAGCCGGTGCGGCGGCTGCGGTGGGCGGGACGGCGTCCTGCTTCTGGCAGGCGGAGAGGGCCAGCACCGCACCGAGCAGCGAAGCCGAGACGATGATGGCGGAAGATCTGTTTCTTGTTGTCATGATGAAGTCCTCGATCCGTGACGGCGCACGGAAAACGCGTTGCGATAGCCTGGCTAACGACACGCGGCGATGCGCAGTTGACTGCAGAATTGTGATGGGATGTAACAGCGCAGGCCATGCCAGGCCATCGCGCATTGTTAGGTTTCGAGCACGGCTGTGGAGAAAGGTTCGACTTCGCTCTCCGTCACGCTGAAAGATCGCGCCGTACGGGAAACTGACAAAGCACTGACTGGAAAGTCGCACCAGAAGCGGGCGTTGGCGAGATGGTCTTGTCAGCGTTTTGCAAGGTCAATGCAAAAAAGGCAGACCATGAAGGTCTGCCAACAGGAGGATGCAGCAAGGAAAAACTAAGATTTTCAGCGGCACTCGCTCAGGTACCGCGATTCGATGCGGGCGCGTTCGCCATACTCGATGTTGCCCGGTCCGTTCATGGTGAAGCGGCCATCGCGCCAGGTGCCCGGTACGGGGGCGCGTTGCACGTTGCTCGGATCGCCGGTGCGCGCGCGCTCCGCTTGCATGCGCAGGCTGCGGCAGGAGGGAGATTCGCTGTTGGAAGCCAGTTGCATGGTGTTGCCGCTGTCATTCACGCTGCCGGTCTGGGGTGCCAGTGCCGTGCGCACCATGGCGCGATGCGGAGACAGGGCCTGGTCCAGTTCACTGGCCGAGGCGGCATAGGCGCTCTGGCTGAACGCCGACGCGAAGACGGCCAGGGTGCCGATGGTGGCGATGCTGCACAGGGCGGAAAGGGTGCGGAAAGAAATGCGCATGATGAGCTCCTCGTTCAGTGATCAGGATGGAAAGCGGCTTGGCATGGACGTAGTCTGCCGGTCCCTGGTTGATCCTGTATGTCACTTCTTCCTGCGCAGATTACAACTGAAACATGGCCGGATGAGCTAGCTGCTGTCATGACTTAAAATGATGCATTCCTCCTCAACCATGAGTTCCATTCATCATCATGCTGGACCGCATCCACCTCTCCATCGTGCAGGAAGTCGAACGCCAGGGCTCGCTGACGGCGGCGGCCGGCGTGCTGCACGTCACGCAATCCGCACTCAGCCACAGCATGAAGAAGCTGGAGCAGCAGCTGGGCACCGATATCTGGCTGCGTGAAGGCCGCCACCTGCGTCTGACGCAAGCCGGCCAATACCTGCTGGCGGTCGCCAACCGCGTGCTGCCGCAACTGAACCTGGCCGAAGAAAGATTGCGCCAGTTCGCCCAGGGCGAGCGCGGCGCGCTGCGCATCGGCATGGAATGTCACCCCTGTTACCAATGGCTGCTGAAAGTGGTGTCGCCTTATCTGGCCGCCTGGCCGGACGTGGATGTGGACGTGAAACAGAAATTCCAGTTCGGCGGCATCGGTGCGCTGTTCGGTTACGAGATCGACCTGCTGGTCACGCCCGATCCGCTGGACAAGCCCGGCCTGGTGTTCGAGCCGGTGTTCGATTATGAACAGGTACTGGTGGTGGCGGCCGACCATCCGCTGGCCGGCGCCGATTACGTCAAGCCCAAACAATTGAACAACGAGGTGCTGGTGACCTATCCGGTGCCGGTGGACCGGCTCGACATCTACACCCAGTTCCTGACCCCGGCCGGCATCGTGCCACGCCGCCACAAGACCATCGAGACCACCGACATCATGCTGCAGATGGTGGCCAGCGGGCGCGGCGTGGCGGCCCTGCCGCGCTGGCTGGTGCTGGAATATGCCGAACAGATGGAGATCGTGCCGGTGCGGCTGGGCAAGCAGGGCATCGCCAAGCACATCTACCTGGGCGCGCGTGAAAGCGATGTGGAGATCGATTACCTGCGCGCCTTCATTGAGGAGGCGCGGCAGGCACAGGCATGAACCTTAGTTCGTTTTTGTGACTTTGTTGAGATGCCGTGGCCGGTCGGCATCCATCCCGCGTGCGGCGGACAATTGCGCCGCCATCACATAGAAGGCCTGGATCGCCACGATGGGATCGAGGTCCGGCGTGGCGGCCACGGGCAAGGTGAGGTCGCGCTCGATCACATCCTCGGGGGCCGCCAGCAAGACCCTGGCCCCGCGTGCGCGCATCTCGGCGGCCAGCGCCAGCATGCCCGCCTGCGAGGGGCCGCGTGTGGCGAACATCAGCAGCGGATAACCGTCTTCGATCAGGGCCATCGGCCCGTGCTTGATCTCCGCGCCGCTGAAGGCCTCGGCCTGGATGGCGCAGGTCTCCTTGCACTTGAGCGCCGCCTCCAGCGCCAGCGGGAAGCCGATGCCGCGCCCCACGATCATGAGCCGATTGGCCGGGACCAAGGCTTCGACCGCCGCTGACCAGTCGCATTCGCACGCCGCCCGCAGCGCCTCCGGCAACTGCGCCAGTGCATCCAGCAACGCGGCATCATCCTGCCAATGCGCCGTCAGCAAGGCCCCGGCTACCAGACTGGCGATGAAGCTCTTGGTAGCCGCCACGCTGGCTTCCACGCCCGCATGCAGCGGCAGGCTCCACTGCGCCGCCGCCGCCAGTGGCGAATCGGCCTGGTTGACCAGCGCCACCGTGCTCGCTCCCTGCGCGTGGAAATAGCGGATCGGCTCCACCACATCCGGACTCTGCCCGGATTGCGAGATGGCGATGGCCAGCGCATCGCGCACCTGCAGCGGGGCCCGGTTCAGCGTCACCAGCGACATCGGCAGCGACGCCACGATGCGGCCCAGGCGCGCCATGATGAGATAGGCGCAATAGGCGGCCGCATGGTCCGAGCTGCCGCGCGCCACCGTGACGATGGACGCCGGTGGCGCCGCGCGCAGTTGCGCGCCCAGTGCGGCATAGCGCTCCTGGTCGCGGGTCAGCTGCACGGCCATGTAATCGGCCGCAGAGCGGGCTTCCTTAAGCATCAGCGAGGTCAATCTCTTCTCCTTCCACATAGACAGCCTTGAGGGCAAATTGCCGGTCCAGCACCACCACGTCGGCGTAGTGGCCGGTGGCCAGGCGGCCACGGTCGGCCAGGCCCAGGTAATCGGCGGCATAGGTCGAGGTGCGCAGCGAGGCTTCGGCCACGTCCATGCCCAGCGCAATGAGGTTGCGCAGCGCCTGGTCCATGGTCAGCACGCTGCCGGCCAAAGTACCGTCGTCGAGCCGCACGCCGCCCGCGCACTTGTGTACCACTTGCCTGCCCAGCGCATAGTCGCCATCGGGCATGCCGGCTGCCGCCGTGGAATCGGTCACGCAGAACAGGCGCGGGATGGAACGCAGGGCCGCACGGATGGCACCGGGATGCACGTGCAGCAGGTCCGGAATCAGTTCGGCATACTGCGCATGGGCCAGCGCCGCACCGACCATGCCGGGCGCGCGATGATGGAAACCGCTCATGGCATTGAACAGGTGCGTGAAGCCCGAGGCTCCATGCGCCAGCGCGGCCACGCCATCGTCATAGCTGCCGGCGGTGTGGCCGATCTGCACCTTCATGCCGCGATGGGCCAGCTTGCAGACCAGCTTCAGGTGGCCGTCCACTTCCGGGGCGATGGTGATGAGCTTGATCGGAGCCAGCCCGTCCAGATAATCCACCTGCTCAAGCGACGCCGCGATGGCGAAGTCGGGCTGCGCGCCCAGCTTGCCGGGGTTGATGTAGGGCCCTTCCAGATGCACGCCCAACACGCGCGCATGGCCGGGCAAGCGCGCGTCGGTGGAACTGCGGATGGCCTTCAACGCCACTTCCAGTTCCTCCAGCGGCGCGGTCATGGTGGTGGCCAGCAGACTGGTGGTGCCGTGACGTGCATGCAGGCGCGAGAGCACCTGCACCGCGTCGCCGCCTTCCATGACGTCGCGTCCGCCGCCGCCATGCACGTGCAGGTCGATGAAGCCGGGCAGGATGTAGTCGCCTTCATCGATGACGCGCGGCTGCTGCCGCAAGGGGCGGCCGTCGATGGAGCGGATGCGCTGGTCGAAGACCATGCTGCCATGGGTCCAGCCGTGGGGAGTGAGCACGTTGCCGTGCAATTGGGTCAGTGCGTTCATGCCGGGGTCTCCTTGGGTTGCAGGGCGCGCCGCACCAGCAGCAGGGCACCGTCCACCGCATCGGCTTGCGGCGGCACGATGCGTGCCTGCTGGCGGCGTTCCAGGTAGGGCTGCAAGGCAGCGGCCAGTCCGCCGCACAGCGCCAGCGGCAGGCATTGTGCGGGGTCGAGGGTATCGATCATGCGGCTGATCTCGGCGGCCGCCGCCTGCAGGATGCTGCGGGCGGCCACATCGTCATGGGCATGGGCCACCACCGGCCGCGCTGCACGGGCGAAGGCGGCCTGGTCCGCTTGTGCCAGCCAGTCCAGCAGGGTGGCGCGTTCGTCGCGTGCCGTGTCGGCGGGCAGTTCCTTGCGGCACAGGTCCAGCACGGCGTCGGCCAGCGGCCCGCGATGGCTGCGCCCATCCAGCGCCAGCTGGGCGTGATGCAGGGCGCGCAGGCCCATCCAGCCGCCGCTGCCATCGTCGCCGCTGGGAAAGCCCCAGCCATCGACCACGCGGCGGCTGCCATCCAGATCCAGCGACAGACCGATGGTGCCGGTGCCCACGGCGATGATGGCACCGGGCGCGCCGCCATGCGCGCCGAGCAAGGTGGCCACGCCATCGTTGACGATTTCCAGCACGCCGAAGGCCGGTGCCTGTGCCCGAAAGTCGGCCGACCACTGCGCCACGTTCTCGCCCGCGATGCCGATGCCGACGGCGAGCGTCTCATCGGCGGGACGCCGGAGTCCGGCACTGGCAAAGGCATCCTCGATGGTCTGGCCGATGACGCGCCACGCCTGCGCTGCGCCGATGCGCAATGCGGAACCCGGGCCGCTGGCCTGCGCCAGCACCTGCCCTTGCGGCGAGGTCAGTCGCACCAGGGTCTTGGTGCCGCCGCCATCGATGCCCAGCAGATAGGCAATAGCGTCCATGCTTCAGTCCTCTGCGAGGCGACGCGCTGCCTGCAGGTTGCCGGGATTGCGCCGGCGCAGCGCCTGCCCTTGTGCATCGAAGAGATGGAAGGCGTGGCTTTGTACGGAGAGCGCGATCAGCTCGCCGATGTGCACGCTGCGATTGCCGTCACCGCGCACCACGATGTCGTGGCCGCCTTCCAGCGTCACGTAGAGGAAGTTGGCTTCGCCCAGGTGTTCCACCAGGTTGACCACGCCGCGCAGCGGCTGGCCGTCGCCCAGCCCTTCGCGGATTTGTTCGGCGCGCAGGCCCAGCGTGACCGCTGCACCCGGCGAGACACCCTGCGGGTCGACATCGGCCAGCAGCCGCAGTCCGCCGGCGATCTCGACCTGCACGCCGCTGTCGTCGCAGCGCGTGACCACGCCGGGGAAGAAATTCATTTTCGGTGAACCGATGAAGCCGGCCACGAACAGGTTCTGCGGCTGCTGGTACAGCTCCAGGGGCGTGCCGGCCTGCTGGATGCGGCCCTCGTGCATGACCACGATCTTGTCGCCCAGGGTCATGGCCTCGACCTGGTCGTGCGTCACGTAGACGATGGTGGCCGCCAGTTGCCGGTGCAGCTTGGCGATCTCCAGCCGGGTCTGCACGCGCAGCGCGGCATCGAGATTGGACAGCGGTTCGTCGAACAGGAACAGGCGCGGCTGGCGCACGATGGCGCGGCCGATGGCCACGCGCTGGCGCTGGCCGCCCGAGAGTTCGCGCGGCAGGCGCTGCAGCAGGTGATCGATCTTGAGGATGGAGGCCGCATGGCGGATGCGCGCATCGATGTCGCTCTTGCTGCTGCCGGCGACCTTGAGACCGAAGGCCATGTTCTTGTACACGTTCATGTGCGGATACAGCGCATAGCTCTGGAACACCATGGCGATGCCGCGTTCGGCCGGCGGCAGGTGATTGACCACCTCGCCGCCGATGGCCAGTTCGCCGCCGCTGATCTCTTCCAGCCCGCACAGCATGCGCAGCAGGGTCGACTTGCCGCAGCCGGAAGGTCCGACCAGTACGCAGAATTCGCCATCGCGGATATCCAGGTTGAGCCCGGCCAGCACATCGGCGCGGCCATCGTAAGTCTTGCGCAATTGCTTGATGTTGACGTGTGCCATGAAGTCTCCTTTGAATTATTTGACGGCGCCTGAAGTCAGGCCACGGATGAGCTGGCGCGAGAAGGCCATGTACAGGATCAGCACCGGGATGACCGCCATCGACAGCGCCGCCAGCACCGAATTCCAGTCGGTGGCGTATTGCCCGATGAACTGCTGCACCCCCAGCGTGACGGTGCGGGTGTCTTCGCCGGGCGCGAGGATGAGCGGGAACCACAGGTCGTTCCAGGCCGGGATCATGGTGAACACGGCCACGGTGGCAATGGCCGGACGCAGCAGCGGCAGGATCACGCGGAAGAAGATGCTCAGTTCACCCACGCCATCGCAGCGCGCCGCGTCCTTCAACTCGCCCGGAATCTGGCGCATGAATTCGGACAGGATCATCACCGCCAGCGGCAGGCCTTGCGCCGTGTAGACCAGCACCAGTGCGGTACGCGTATTGATGAGGTCCAGCGCCACCACCAGCTGCAGGATCGAGACCGTGCCCAGCCGGATCGGGATCATGATGCCGATGGCGATGAAGAAGTTCAGCGCACGGTTGCCGAAGAAGCGGTACTCGGTGAGCGCCCACGCCGCCATCGCGCCGAAGAGCAGGATCAGCAGCAGGGCGGCGAGGGTGACGGCCAGGCTGTTGCCGAAGTAGAGCAGGAAGTGAGTGCCCGCCAGCACCTTCTGGAAACCGGCGAAGGTCAGCGTCTCGGCCGTGGGCAGGGCCATCGGGCCTTCGAAGATGGCATTGCGGGTCTTGACCGAATTGATGAGGATGAGCGCAATCGGGAACAGCGCGATCACCGCATACAGGCACAGCACCGCATGCACCCAGAGATGGCCGGCGGAGCCGAAGCTGCGTTGGATCAGCGAGGGTTTGCGCATGGTGGTCGGGATAGTTGCAGAAGTGGAAGAAGTGCCGACGGAGGAGGAAAACTGCATGCCGTTCTCCTTGCCGTCACAGGGCATAGCGCGTCAATCGACGCTGCACCATCACGAAATAGGCCCCCACGCCTGCCAGGATCACCAGGAACATCAGCGTCGCCACCGCCGCGCCCATGGTCGGGCTGCCGATCTGCGCCTGGTAGCCGAAGAAGGTGCGATAGAAGTAGGTACCCAGCAGGTCGGAAGCGTAATTGGGACCGGCCAGCGCGCCCTTGACCGAATAGATCAGGTCGAAGGCATTGAAGTTGGCCACGAAGGTGAGGATGGTCACCAGCCCCAGGGTCGGGTAGATCAGCGGCAGCTTGATCTGCCAGAAGATGCGCAGCCCGCTGGCCCCCTCGGCATGCGCCGCTTCCAGCACTTCTTCCGGCACTGCCAGCAGGGCGGCGTAGATCAGCATCATGGGAATGCCCACGTACTGCCACACCGAGATCAGCGACAGCGTCAGCAGTGCCGTGGATTCCTGCCCCAGCCAGGGCGCGAACCAGTCGGCCAGGCCGACCAGGCCCAGCAGTTTCTCGCCCACGCCCCACAGCGGCGAGAGGATCAGTTGCCAGATGAAACCGATGATCACCACCGACAGCAGCGTGGGCAGGAAGATCAGCGTGCGGTAGGTGCGTGCACCGCGCAGTCCCTTGAGGCTGAACAGCGAGGCCAGCAAGAGGCCGATGGGATTCTGCAGGGCCATGTGGATGCAGAAGAACTTGACGTTGTTCCACATCGCATTCCAGAAGGCGGCCGACCAGTCGGGATCGAACAGGATGGTGCGGTAGTTGTCGAGGCCCACGAAGCTGCGTACGCCTGCATCATTGGCGGTGTAGAAACCGAGGCGCAGGGTATCGAGCAGGGGCAGGGCGCTGAAGAGTGCGTAGATCAGCACGGCGGGTGCAAGCAGCACCGCGAGTTGCCAGGCGCGGATGGTTTTCACGGGGGTCTCCTGTTCCTGATGGGGGAGGGAGCAGACCTCTTGGCGGGTCCTTGGCTCCGGGGTAGTGCGTTGCTTGGTCAGGCCCTCAGGTCATTGTTGCGGCTTGTACCATTTGGCAAAGCCGGCCTGGATCTTGGCGGCCGCATCCTGCGGACTCATCTTGCCGTTGAGCACCTGGGCATTGACGTTCCACATCTCGTTTTCCATGCTGGGCGTGCCACGGTTGAGGATCTGCGAATTGACGCGGATGGTGGAAGCGCAGTTCTTGCGCCAGCCCATCATCTGCTTGGCAATCGGATCCTTCACCGAGATCAGGTGGTTCGACAGCGAGAAGAAACCGGTGACCTTGTTGGTGTAGAGATCGGCAAACTCCTGCGAGCCCAGCCAGGCCAGGAACTTGTAGGCGTCATCCTTGTTCCTGGACTTCTTGTTGATGCCCATGCCGATGTCGTTGTGGTCCGAGATGTAGCAGGCATCGCCATTCTTGGGGACCGGCGGCGGGAAGGCGGCAAAGTCCATCTTGCCGTTGAAGTAGGCGATGTCCCAGGAGCCGGCCGGATAGACCGCGCCCTTGCCGAGGGCGAACATGTTCTGGCTGTCGCTGTAGGTCTGGGCCGACGCGCCCTTGGGCAGGTACTTGCCGAGCTTGGCTTCGTATTCCCAGGCGGCCACGAATTGCGGATCGGTGAACTTGGCTTTGCCGGCGATGAGCGCCTTGCGGCCTTCTTCACCCTTCCAGTAATTGGGGCCGATGCTGGTGAAGAGCACCTGGTGCGATTCCCACTGTTCGGAAGTGCCCATCGCCAGGGGCGCGTACTTGCCGTTGGCCTTGACGGTATCGAGCAGCTTGAAGAATTCTGCTTCCGTCTTGGGCGGCTCCAGGTTCAGTTCCTTGAAGATCTTGGTGTTGTAGAAGAAGCCGTGGATCACCGAGGCCATCGGCATGCAGAAGGTGTCCTTGCCGTCATCGGTCTGCCAGGCGGCCTTGGCGGCGGGGGCGAAGAATTCCATGCCGGGCTTGCCATCCAGCTTTTCCAGGTGGCCCTTGTTGTAGAGCGAGAGCGAGACGTCGAAGGGGCGGCAGGCCACCAGGTCACCGGCGGTGCCACCGGCCATGCGGGCGGCCAGGCTGGAATCGTATTCGGTCGGGGCGGTCGGCGAGAACTTGACGGTAATGCCCGGATTGCTGCGCTGGAAGGCCGGGATCAGCACCTCCTGCCACAGCGGCAGGTCATCCACGCGCCAGCTTTCAATGGTCAGCGTGCCTGCCTGGCCAGGCGCTGCGGCCAGCCCTGTCAGGCCGAAGGCCAGGGCACAGGCGGCCAGCAGGCGACGGCGCGGCAATGCCGGGAGGGAAGGGATGAGGGAAAAACGACCAGCCTTTTGTTCGGTCTGCATCTTGGGTCTCCTTGGTTTTTGTGGGGATCGCAGCAGCCCTGCGCCACGAAACGCCGTGACAGTAGCAGTGGCCAGCATGTGATGCGAGCCCGGGCAGCGGCTGGCCGGAGAGTGCCGCAAGTATTTGATTCAAAAAGAAATTAAGTCGATTCGCCGCATCTTGCGCATTACATATCCTTACAGGCCCTGCAGCATGGCGCGGGCGGATTCACCGAGGCGGCAAGGGGGCAAGGTGGCGCAGCATCGGATCGCGCCTGTGGATAAGATAAGCAGAACCAGTCTTACATTTATTAACAAGAGCTAAACCGAGTTCATCGTTTTCAAGATGCGTGCGGTGGCGGCTCACTGCTGCACAAATTGCACAATGGCAGTCACCCGGCTATAGTCTCTTCCGGTTTGGAGACAGCACCCCCCATGATAAAAACGAAACGGCCCGCGAATGCACGCGTCGGCCCGGCCCGCTTCGGGCTGGCCGTGCTGTGCCTGCTCGCGCTGGCGCTGGGGCTGGCTGCCTTGCCTGCCCATGCGCAGGTGCCTGCAGCGGGGCCGTCCCCGGCCACCGGCAATGCCCTGCAGGTGCTGCACTGGTGGACCTCGGCCAGCGAGCGCCAGGCCATCAACGTGGTAGTCAATCAGCTGGCCAAACAGGATATCCAATGGAGCGACGTGGCCATCCCCGGCGGAGCCGGCATGGGCGCCGCCAAGGTATTGAAGAGCATGGTGCTGGCCAATCGTGCCCCGGAAGTGACGCAGTTGAATGGCGTGGTCTTCGGCGAGTGGGCCGACCTCGGCCTCTTGCTCGAGCTGGACAACGTGGCCGTGCAGGGCAACTGGGAAAAGCAGATGTTCCCCACCGTCTGGTCCCTGCTCAACAACCACGGCCACGTGGTGGCCGCGCCGCTGGGCATCCACCGCATCAACTCGCTGTTCTACAACACGGCCATCTTCAAGCGCTACAACCTGACGCCCCCCAAGACCTGGGACGACTTCGACCAGATCGTCAGGAAGCTGCAGGGCACCGGCATCGTGCCCCTGGCGCAGAGTGCCGAGGCCTGGCAACTGGCCACGCTGTTCGAGAACATCGCGCTGGCCGAGAGCGGCCCGGCCTATTACCGCCGGCTGTTCGTGGAGATGAGCCCGGCCGCCTATCTCGATGCGCGCATGCTGCATATCCTCAAGCGCCTGCGCAGCCTGGCTTCCGCCATGCCGCAGCCGGTGCGCGAGCGGCCCTGGACGGAAGTGGCGCGCAGCATGGTCAGCGGCGAGGCCGCCATGCTCATCATGGGTGACTGGGCCAAGGGCGAGCTCAATGCCTGGGGCATGGAAGTGGACCAGCAGTTCGGCTGTGCACCGGCGCCGGGTACGGGCGACTTCCACCTCTACAGTACCGACACCCTGGCCATGTTCGCCGGCAACTATGCGCACCAGCCCATGCAGGAAACGCTGGCGCGGCTGACCATGTCGCCGGCCGTGCAGTCCGAATACAATAGGATCAAGGGTTCGATTCCCGTGCTGCGCGCGGCCGATCCGCACATGGACCGCTGTGCGCGCGACTCCTGGCGCGCCTTCAGCAAGGGGCCGGCCTGGCAGGCGCCCAGCCTGGTGCACCGCATGGCCACTGACGATACGACCAAGGATGCCATCGTGGCCGAGGTGCAGCGCTTCTTCCTCGACCGCAACCTGAGCGAAGAACAGACCCAGAAACGGCTGGCAGCGATTGCGCGTACACTCGCCCGCAATCGTAACGATTAAGAATTTCGGAGATGGAGCAGCAACATGACGCGCAAGATATTGATCGTCGACGATGACCAGAAGACCCGCACCCTGCTGAAGGCCTATCTGGAAAAGAACCAGTACGAAGTGCGCCTGGCCCATGATGGCGCGGCCTTCCTGACCGAGTTCCAGCGCTTTGCCGATGAGCTCTCGCTGGTGATCCTGGATGTGATGCTGCCGGACACCGACGGCTTTGCCCTGTGCAAGGCGGTGCGCCGCAAATCCAACGTGCCGGTCATCATGCTCACCGCCAGCTCGGATGAGACCGACCGCGTGGTCGGACTGGAACTGGGTGCGGACGACTACATCGCCAAGCCCTACAGCCCGCGCGAACTGCTGGCACGCATCAAGGCCATCCACCGCCGCATCGGCATCGACAACAGTGCGGCCCCGCGCTACTACCGCTTCGCCGGCTTCTCGCTCGATACCGTGGAACGCACCCTCACCGACAGCGCCGGCGAAGTCGTGCCGCTGACCGGCATGGATTATCAATTGCTGAAGTATTTCGTCGAACATCCGGGCGACGTGCTCGATCGCAACGTGCTCTGTGAAGAAACCCGCGGACGCGATGCCGGCCCGCTGGACCGCTCGCTGGATGTGCAGATCAGCAAGCTGCGCCTGCGCTTGAACGATGGCGGCCGCCAGCCGCACCTGATCAAGACCGTGCGCGGTGCCGGCTATGTCTTCTCGGCCGACGTCAGTGCCGCAGCCGCCTGAGAGCCTGGCACCGGAGACGGCAGCGCTGGCTGTCCCCGCTGCCGCCGCGCGTCCCCCCAGCCTGCGCCGCCGGCTGGCTGCGCTGCTGGACTGGATGCTGCCGGATTCCCTGCTGGGCCGCCTGTCGGTGGTGATGATCTTTGGCGTGCTGGTCACGCAGGTGGCCGGTGGCCTGATCTGGGCCGTGCAGCTGCGCAGCAAGTCCGAGGCCGAGACCCGTACCGCCGCCCAGCACCTGGCCCATAGCGCCGCTTCGGCGATCCGCTACTTCATGACCCTGCCGCCCAACTACCGTCCGCTGATGATCCAGCAGCTGCGCGAGATGGGTGGCACGCGCTTCTTCATCAACGCCAACAGCAGCGCGGTGCCGGTCAAGTCGATAGGCGACAGTCGCCTGGCCAACCTGGCCATCGATGTCGCCGCCCAGACCCTGCGCGAAGACCTGCCCTTTCTGCCCGAAGCGCGGCTGGCCTTCGCCTGGCCTGATGGCCTGCCGGTAGCCAGCGATGGCCTCACCGTCAACGACCTGCCCGACAACTGGGTGCAGCACATCCTGCTTACCAAGCCCAACTCGGCCCCGGTACTGGTGATCCAGATGCAGGTCGAAAGCGGCCGCTGGATCTACCTGGCCGCGCTCATGCCCAACCCGTATTTCCTCGACAGCGACAATCCGCTGTGGCTGGACCGGCTGGTGCTGCAGGGTTTGTCATTGGCGGCGATCCTGTTGCTGACCATCCTCGTGGTACGCTGGACCACCCGTCCGCTGGCCGCGCTGGCCGATGCCGCCGAAGCCTTTGGCAAGGGCGAGACCGTGCCCAGCCTGCCCGAGACCGGCAGCCGCGAATACGTCAAGACCGCACGCGCCTTCTCCGGCATGCGCGAGCGCATCAAGCGCTATCTGGAAGACCGCGAGCGCCTGTTCGTCTCCATCTCGCATGACCTGCGCACGCCCATCACACGCCTCAAGCTGCGCACCGAACTGATGGATGACGACGCCATGCGCACCGATTTCCACGATGATCTCGATGAGCTGGACATGATGGTCAAGGGCGCGCTGCAATCGGTGAAGGACAGCGACATCCACGAGAACCGCACCGAGGTGCGCCTCGATGCGCTGGTGCTGCGCATGATCCGCGATGCCCGCCTGGCCGGCCACGAGATCGCCTTCACGCCCTCCGGCATCAACGTCATGGCCAAGCCGCTGGCCCTGAAGCGCGCCATCGGCAACCTGTTCGACAATGCCCTGTATTACGGCCAGAAGGTCGAGATCAGCATCCGGCCCTCGGCCGGTGTCGGTGGCGACCTGGTGGAAATCGAGATCCGCGACCACGGCCCCGGCGTGCCGGAAGACGCCATGGGTACGCTGTTCCAGCCCTACGTGCGGCTGGAACACGGACGCGCCCAGAACAGCGGCGGCATGGGCCTGGGTCTGGGCATCTCGCGCAACATCGTGCAGGCCCATGGCGGCGAACTGCTCTTGCGCAATCATCCGGAAGGCGGCCTGATCGCCACCATCATCCTGCCGGCACGCTGAAGATCCGTCGGGAACGGGCCTGGCGATTCATCTGTCAGACAGATCAATCGCATCAAAATTTTGCATTTAATGAATAAGTGAGAGAAGCGTAGACTTCAGCACACCACCCAGGAAGTGGCAGTTCAGGCAGTTCCCCCTCGATTCTTCCCGCAGAACATTTCTCCAAGGAGACCCATGAGCTATATCGCCGAATCCTCCCGCTACGATGGCCGCATGCCCTACCGCCGTACCGGCCGCAGCGGCCTGCTGCTGCCTGCCGTCTCGCTGGGCCTGTGGCAGAACTTCGGTGGCGTCGACAACTTCGAAACCGGCCGCGCCGTGCTGCGCCGCGCCTTCGACCGTGGCGTCACCCACTTCGACCTGGCCAACAACTACGGTCCCCCGGCCGGTTCCGCCGAGGAAAACTTCGGCCGCTGGATGGCCAAGGATTTCCTGCCCTACCGTGATGAGCTGGTCATCTCCAGCAAGGCCGGCTGGCAGATGTGGCCCGGTCCCTATGGCGGCCCCAGCGGTGCGCGCAAGCACCTCATCGCCAGCTGTGAACAGAGCCTGAAGCGCATGGGCCTGGACTATGTCGACATCTTCTATTCGCACCGCGTCGATGCCGACACCCCGCTGGAAGAGACCATGGGTGCGCTGGCACAGCTGCATCGCCAGGGCAAGGCGCTCTACGTCGGCATCTCGTCCTATTCGCCCGAGCTGACCCGCAAGGCAGCGGCCATCCTCAAGAGCGAAGGCGTGCCGCTGCTGATCCACCAGCCCAACTATTCCATGCTCAACCGCACGATTGAAAGCGGCCTGCTGCCGGCGCTGGAAGAACTGGGCGTGGGCTGCATCGGCTTCTCGCCGCTGGCGCAAGGCCTGCTGACCAGCAAGTACCTGGGTGGCGTGCCGGAAGGCGCCCGCGTGACGCGTGCGCCGTCGCTGCCGCAGCGCATGCTGTCGGAGGACAACCTGGCGCGCATCCGTGCCTTGAACGACATCGCCGCCAAGCGCGGCCAGACCCTGGCGCAGATGGCCATCGCCTGGGTGCTGCGCGATGCGCGCGTCACGTCTGCACTGATCGGTGCGCGCACCGTCGAGCAGCTCGACGATTCGCTGGATGCGGTCAAGAAGCTGGACTTCACGCAGGAGGAACTGGCCAGCATCGACAAGCATGCGACTGATGGCGATGTGGATCTGTGGAAGGTGTCGTCGTCGATTACCTGACGCTGATTGGCACGTGCATCAAGGAAGAGCCTGTCCCGTTTGCGCGGGGCAGGCTTTTTTCATGAGCGCTCGCCGGGCTCGGCGTCTTCCACCCGCTCCGGGCGCGACCACATCCAGGCCGCCCCCAGCGCCATGCCCAGTGTGGCCAGCACGATCACCCAATGACGCTTGACGGTGAAGAGCATGACGACCAGGCACAGGCTCATCATGAGGGAAGCGCTGATCTTGGCGCGCCGCGCCACCACGCGGCCGTGGCGCCAGTTGTGGATCATCGGGCCGAACAGGCGATGCTGTTCCAGCCAGCGCTGCAGGCGCGGTGAGCCCTTGCCGGCGGCCCAGGCGGAGAGCAGCACGAATTCGGTGGTCGGAATGCCGGGTATGAAGATGGCCACGATGCCGACACCGAGGCTGGCATAGGCCAGCAGCAGCCACAGCCAGCGCGTGCGGCGCGGGGCCAGCTGGCTGGAGGGCAGCGGCAGGGGCGGTTGGGACGGACTGTCCGCCATGGCCTCAGTCCAGTGCGAAGTGCCGTTTCAACAGCACGCCAAAACGTTCGAAGGCCGCAGCGGCACCGGCCACCACCGCTTCCTGTTCCTGCGCCGAGAGGCCGGGCGCATCGAGGAAGCTGACGAAGCGGCGCCAGACCACCGCCCGTCCTTCCGGGTAGGCCGCCAGGTTGCGCGCGCCAAAGCTTTCGCTCAGGCCCAGCTTGTCCTTGACCTCCTTGAGCAGGAAGGCCGCACCCAGCGTCGAACCTTCGGAGACGTAGAGCCAGCCCAGGGCTTCAGGCATGGCCACGTTGCCGGTGGCGATGACGGCCTCACCCGGCGCGGCCTCCAGGTCGGCCAGGTCGGCCAGCGCAGCGGCTTCGCGGCCGCGCACCTGCAGGTCAGGCACGGCGGCCTGGATGGCCGGATCGTCGAACAGATGTTCGACATCGCGCTGGAAGTGATACTGCGCCGCCACGAAGCGCACGTACTGCGCGCGGCTGGCGAAGGGTTGCGCCTGTTCCATCAGGGCGTGCATCTGCTCATGCAGCGTGGCCGTTTCATGCTTGAGACGGGCCGAAAGCAGGGCGGGAGCGGTAGAGAGAGGATTCATCATGGTCGGGACGGGTCATCATGTTGCCGCCCGGGAGATCCGGCGGGCCGATCATGTCGATGGCCCTGGGCGGCGCGGCTGGCAGACCCGGCCTGCGGGAGGACGGAAGAGGCTGACTGCGTCGGCCATTTTAACGCAAACGGCCGGACCCGCTTGCGCGCGGGCCCGGCCGTGGGGTGTGTCGGCGATTTCGTCATTTTGACGAGGCGGGCACGTCAGAATGACGAAGGTGGCGCTACATCTTGAAGCCGCCGACCAGCACCGACAGCCGGTGCGCCTCATCCTGCAAGGACTTGGCAGCGGCCGCCGCCTGTTCGACCAGCGCTGCATTCTGTTGCGTGCCTTCGTCGATATGCGTGATGGCCAGGTTCACTTCCTGGATGCCGCCATTCTGTTCGCTGCTGGCATGGGCGATTTCGCTGACGATCACGCTGACGTCACGGATACTGGCCACGATCTGTTCCATGGTCTGCCCGGCCTGGGCCACCAGCACCCCGCCATCGGCCACCTTGGAGACCGAGTTGTCGATGAGCTGCTTGATCTCCTTGGCGGCCTGGGCGCTGCGCTGGGCCAGCGAACGCACTTCGGAAGCCACCACCGCGAAGCCGCGTCCCTGCTCACCGGCGCGGGCCGCTTCCACGGCGGCGTTCAGGGCCAGGATGTTGGTCTGGAAGGCGATGCCGTCGATCACCGTGATGATGTCGGCGATCTGGCGTGAGGAGGCATTGATGGCTTCCATGGTCGAGACCACGTTGCCGACCACTTCACCGCCCTGGGCCGCGATGCGCGAGGCATTGCCGGCCAGTTCGTTGGCGCGGCGCGCGCTTTCCGAGTTCTGCTGCACGGTCGAGGTCAGCTGTTCCATGGCCGAGGCGGTTTCTTCCAGCGCACCGGCCTGCTGCTCGGTACGGGCCGACAGGTCCTGGTTGCCGCTGGCGATCTCGGTGGAAGAAATCTTGACGGTATCGCTGCTGCGGCGCACGTCCTGCAGGATGCCGGTGATCTGGTTGACGAACTGGTTGAAGGAGCGCGAGATCTGCGTCAGTTCATCCTTGCCGTCTTCGTCCAGGCGCAGGGTCAGGTCGCCGTTGCCGGAAGACAGGCTGTCCATGGCCCGGCGCACGCGCGAGAGGCGCTGGAACACCGCCGTGGTGATCACGCTCATGATGCCCGCTGCCACCAGTGCCACCAGCACCAGCGCGATCAGCGCCGAGCGCGTGGCATTGCGCATGCCGGCGGTGACGTCGGCCTTGTCCATGGCCAGCATCAGGGTCCATTCGGTGCCTTTGATGGGGATGCCCTTGATGAGCTTGGCCGCGCCATCCAGTTGCAGCGCGCTGACCTTGTCGTCGCCGCCCAGGCTCTGCAGGCGTTCCGGGGTCAGCTCGGCATTCCACTCCTTGGCCGGCTTGTTGACCCACTGGCCATCCGGGTGCGCCAGCATCAGGCCGTCACGGTCCACCAGGAAGGCGTAGCTGGCCGGGGTCGGGTGGATGGCGCGCACCACTTCGGAGACGCCATCGAGGAACATGGCGGCCGCCACCACACCCACGCGCTGGCCGTTCTGCATCACCGGTGCGGTGAAGGAGACCATCGGCTTCTTGGTGGCGACATCGGTGTAGGGCTTGGTCAGCACCGGCTTGCCGGCCGCCACCGCCTGCTTGTACCAGGGGCGGGCGGTCGGATCATAGCCGGCCGGCAGGCCTTCGGCGGCCGAGGTGAAGGCGGTCTTGTCCTCGCGGCCGAGGGTGGTGACGTAGAAGCCGCCGCTCTTCTGCAGCAGCTTGATGACGAACACCGGATCGGCCCCCTGCACGCCTTCGGCGGCGGCTACCGTCATGGCGGTGCGGGCTGCCACCCATTCATTGATGGTGGAACCGAAACCGGTGGCCACGGCCTGGGCGTTGCGCTCGATGGCGCGCTCATTGTCGGTCTGGATGATGAAGAAGGACACCGTCCCGACCACCGCCAGGCTGGCGACCAGCAGGGCGATCGTATAGAACAGGATGCGGGCTTTGATGGAGTTGAGCATGTGGAATCCCTGAAATCATTATTGTTTGGTGAACCAGGCCCTGTTCAATTTGACGGACGGCATCCGGACCGGTGCATGAGTGTGGCCCCCGCTGCCGTGGCGGTAACCGTGGAATACAGCAGGATTTCACCGTCTGATGCGGGCTTGCCCGACCCCCGGGTGGTTTCGGGGCGATATGAAAAAAACTTAGTCGGAGTACGGTCAGGCCGCCCGCTATCCCTTGCAGCAGGCGGATTGATGTGAATGAAAATGAATTTTTACTAAGTTTTACAACGCCGCTCAGCGCTTGCTGACGAATTCATGACAACAGTTCGCGCAGCAGATCCTTGCGCGGGCCGGACTTGGGTTCAAAGGCCAGTGCCTGTTCCACATGCAGCAGGTGATGTTCCATCAGTTCGACGGCCTTCTCGACATCGCCCGCCCGCGCCGCCGCGATGAAGGCGCCATGTTCCTCGCTGGAGCAGGCGGCATCGCGTGTGGACTGGTAGAGCATGGTGATGAGGGCGCTGCGGCCGGCCAGCTTTTCCAAGATGTCGGTCAGCACGTCGTTGCCGACGATGCGCGCCAGCAGAATGTGGAAGTCGCTCAGCAGGGAAGAGCGCACCTGCATGTTGTCATCCTTGACGGCCTGGCGTTCCTGTTCCAGGTGCGCTTCCAGCCGGGCGTAATCCGCTTCGGTGGCGCAGGCCACGAACTGGCGCACCATGGCCGCTTCCAGCGCCCGGCGCACGAAGAACAGGTTGCGCGTCTCCTCCACCGTGGGTTTGCTGACGAAGGCCCCCTTGTCGGGGATCAGGTCCACCAGCTTGTCCTTGGCCAGCATCACCAGCGCCGCGCGGATCTTGGTACGGCTGACCTGGTACACCCGTGCCAGTGCTTCCTCGGGCAGCTTGGCACCGGGCGGCAGGCGCTGCGCGGCGATATTGGCCGCGATGTCGCTGGCGATGGCGTCGGAGCTGTCGGGTGCGGGGGCAGGGACGGAAGCGGTCATGGCTGGGGGGGACGAGTGGCTGGGAAGGCCGCCCTGCGGCGGCGCTCCATTGTAACCAGTGCAACGATGGCCAGCCAATTCCGATTCCCCAGCATCCATCGGCGGGCTCAGGCCCGGGCCGGGTTGCCGGCCACGCCCGGCAGGTCGATGACGGGCAGTTCCTCGGCCAGCGGCGTCACGTATTCGCCATTGAGCACGGCGCGGGCACGTTGCTTGTCGATATCCTTTTCCCAGCTGGCGATGACTACGGTGGCCACGCAATTGCCCAGCAGGTTGCCCAGCGCACGGGCGATGCCGATGAACCAGTCGATGGACAGCACCAGCACCAGGCCCACGACCGGAATGGCCGGGATGGTGGTCAGCGTGGCCGCCAGGATCACGATGGCCGAGCCGGGCACGCCATGTGCGCCCTTGGAGGTGACCAGGGCAATGGCCAGGATCGCCGCCAGGTCACCCCAGGACAGGTGCGTGTTGGTGGCCTGGGCGATGAACAGCGCGGCCATGGTCAGGTAGATCGAGAAGGCATCCAGGTTGAAGGAATAGCCGGTCGGGATCACCAGACCGACGGTGGACTTCTTGATGCCCATGTGTTCCAGCTTCCTCATGATCTGCGGCAACACGCTGTCCGAGGAGGTGGTGGCCAGCACCACCACCAGCTCTTCGCGCAGGTAGCGGATCAGCTTGAAGATGGACAGCCCGCTGGCGCGCAGGATGCCGCCCAGCACCACCAGCACGAAGAAGATCACCGCGCCGTAGAACAGCAGCACCAGCAGTGCCAGCTGCTTCAGCGAGCCGATGCCGTACTTGCCGACCGTGAAGGCAATCGCCCCCAGCACGCCCAGCGGTGCCAGGCGGATGAAGAAGGACATGCACTTGAAGAAGGCATCCGACAGCGACGACACCAGCGCCACCACCGGTGCGCCCTTGTCACCGATCAGCAGCAGCGCACAGCCGAAGGTCACCGAGATCAGCAGCACCTGCAGCACGTCGCCGGAGGTGAAGGCGCTCACGGCGGTGGCCGGGATCAGCTTCATGATGAAGTCGGCAAAACCGGTCTCCTTGACCTTGCCGGCATTGGCCATGTAGCCCGACAGGCTGCTGGCATCCAGGTTGCTGGGATCGATGTTCATGCCCGCGCCGGGGTGGACCACCAGCGCCAGCACCAGGCCCAGCAGCAGGGCGATGGTGGTCACGACTTCGAAGTAGATGATGGCCTTGACGCCCACGCTGCCGACCTTCTTCAGGTCGCTGGCACCGCAGATGCCTTGCACCACCACGCAGAAGACGATGACCGGAATGATCATCTTGATCAGCTTGATGAAGCCGTCGCCCAGCGGTTTGAGGCTCTGGCCGAAGTCCGGCCACAGCAGGCCGATGACGATGCCGGCCACCAGCGCCAGCACCACCTGCCCGAACAGGGACTTGAATACTTTGCTCACCGTTGTCTCCTTGACTTGTTTTATTGAAATGTTGCCAACGCAGGTGATCTTTTTTGTCGCGGTGGCGCGAGATCACTATATTGCATACAATTTTTGAATACAATAAAAAACACGAAAATTTTCGAGTCCCGCTCCATCCCGGAGCCGGTCGAGCAGAGGAGACGCGATGAACGCCATGGACCTGTCCAGCCAGCAGGCCGGCCAGCAAGCGATGCAGTGGGCCGAGCTGCTGGCGCAGCACAGTGAAGCCCCCGGCATGCTGACCCGGACCTATCTCACCCCCACGCACCAGGCCGCCGCCGCCGAGCTGACGCGCTGGATGGAGCAATCCGGCCTGCGCGTGCGGCGCGACAACGCCGGCAACGTGATCGGCCGCTACGAGGCCGCGCCCGGACATGAGCATCGTCCGGCGCTGGTGACCGGTTCGCACTTCGATACCGTGCGCAATGCCGGCAAGTACGACGGCAACCTGGGCATCGTGCTGCCGCTGGCCTGCATTGCCCAATGGCATCGTGCGGGCAAGCGCTTTGCGTTTCCCATCGAGGTGATCGGCTTTGCCGAGGAAGAGGGCGTGCGCTTCAAGGCCACCTTGCTGGGCAGCCGTACCGTGGCCGGCACCTTCGACCAGGCCGTGCTGGAGAACGTGGATGGCGAGGGCATCAGCATGCGCCAGGCGATCCGGGCTGCCGGACTGGATCCGGCCGGGATTGCAGGGGATGCGTGGTCGCCCGCTTCGGTGGCGGCGTTTGTCGAGGTGCACATCGAACAGGGCCCGCTGTTGCTCAACGAGGGCTTGCCGGTGGGCGTGGTCACCGCGATTTCCGGGGCCAGCCGCTTCATGGCCGAGGTGCGCGGCCTGGCCGGGCATGCGGGGACCGTCCCGATGCACCTGCGCCGCGATGCGGCGATGGCAGCAGCCGAGATCGGGCTTTACATCGAACGGCGCTGCGGCATCAAGCCGGGGCTGGTGGGCACCATGGGCATCCTGGAAGTGGTGCAGGGCGCGGCCAATGTGGTGCCGGGGCTGGCCAGTTTTTCCATCGACATCCGCGCCGAGGAGGATGCGGACCGTTTGGCGGCGGTGGCCGACGTACGCGCCGAGATCGAGCGCATTGCCGCGCGGCGCCAGGTCGGGATCGATTTGCGCCAGACCCATGAGGCGGCCAGCGTGCCCTGCGCGCCGCGCCTGCAGGCGGCCTTGGCGCGGGCCATCGAGACGGCCGGCTGGCCGGTGCGCCACCTGCCTTCCGGGGCCGGGCACGATGCCATGGCCATGGCACCGCTGGGCGAGGTGGCCATGCTGTTCGTGCGCTGTGGCAACGGCGGCATCAGCCATCACCCCGACGAAACCATGAGCACCGAGGACGCCTGCATCGCTGCGCAGGTCTTCAGCCATCTGGTCGAACAATTCCAGCCCTGAGTGCGCTCAGGCTTTTTACTGAAAGATTACGGAGTTCCCATGTCCACCATCACCATCGACGGATTCAAGCTCACCGCTGCGCAAGTCGTCAGCGTGGCCCGCGCCCCTCACCTGAAAGTCGCGCTCGCCGAGTCTTCGCGAACGGCGCTCAAGCAAAGCCGCGACTACATCGAGAGCACCTGGATGCACGATGAAGCACCCATGATGTACAGCTTCAATACCGGCGTCGGTTTGCTCAAGGACACCCGCATCAAGGTCGAGCATATCGAGCTGTTCCAGACCCAGCTGATTCGTGCGCACAGCGCGGGCATCGGCGAGCCGTTCTCGGAAGAAGTCAGCCGCGCCACCATGCTGCTGCGGGCCAATGCATTCGCATCGAATTATTCCGCGCCACGCGTGGAAGTGGTGGNTGGCTTT